>Ga0209347_1000437_pt1 | contig 106417 bp, 104 predicted proteins | sample AutmiccommuBRH23_FD_187382 | JGI IMG/M metagenome (GOLD analysis project Ga0209347, IMG submission 187382) | Deep subsurface microbial communities from Mt. Terri, Switzerland - Autotrophic microbial communities BRH/23 (SPAdes) (version 2) | ecosystem: Environmental > Aquatic > Deep subsurface...
GCTTGGCGAGCAGGGCGTTCTGGCCGCCGTTGGCGAAGTCGGCCAGCCAGCGGAAGACGCTGCGAGGATTCACGCCGAACGAGGCGGCGACGCTCTGCACGGCCTGCCCCTCACGCACCGCTTTGATTGCCTGCTGCCGCATCACCTGCAAGGTGTGATGATCGTGGGCGCGACCGTCGGAAGTTCGCTTGCATTTCATGCCGCATATTATCGCCTATATGGCATTACTTTCGGGAAAGTTAGTAACCGCGCAGCGGTCTCCGCCGGATTATCTGGATAACGGATCGGGGATCGAACTCACGACCGCATAGTCACGGCGCGAGTGCGGTTCAAGAACTCCCGCATCCGAACAAGAACTGCCTCCTGTTCGGGGGTGAGTTCCACTTCGATCGGCGGAGCAGGGCACTCGGAGAAGGTTGCCTCCGACCGGTGGATCGAGCGGCGCTTCACCAAGTGGATCAACTCGAAGGCTGCTGCCGCCCGAAGGGGGTAGCGAACGCATCTTCCGAACTTGACGTAGTCCGGGCCGCGACCCTCGATGCGCCACAGTTGAAGGGTTCTCGCGCTGATGCCCCAGTAAGCGGCAAGTTGTCGTTCCCTCATGTAGGCTGGTTCCATAATCGACGTCCTCCTCACTCTCGTTTGTCGTGCCGACATGAAGGCGCTGTGTGGGAGGCTTGGCAACCACTGTCGACGGCGTGTGTGAGCCAGTTCTGTCGGCGCCACGCATGCCGGTTCATGGTCAACCAAGGCAACCCGTCGCCCGCCAGAACTAGACGGTGTGCGTCGTTTGTACTAACATTGCGGCAGTTGATCTGACAAACGAGGTGCCGTGATGGCTGCTATCGCATCCTCTCCTTCCGCCCGGTCTGCCCGCTTGGGGCTACGCGCCACTCACGAACAGGAAGTGGTGTTGCGCCGCGCCGCCGAGGTGGCGCATAAATCCCTGACCGACTTCATCTTGGACAGCGCCTGCTTGGCCGCCGAGCAGACTTTGCTGGACCAGCGCCTGTTCATGGTCTCCGGTAGTCAGTACCAAGCCCTGATGGATTTGCTGGAACAACCGGAGCAGCCCAATGAAGGCTTGCGTGATCTGTTTTCGCGCAAGGCGCCTTGGGATGCGAAGTGACATTGCGCGGACCTGAACCCCTGAGCATCCAACATCGGCTGGACGGATTCGACTGTGGCAAGCTGGCCTTGAACGACTGGCTGCTGCGTCACGCCCGGCAGGCCCAGGGCAGCGGCTCAGCCAAGACCTTCGTCGTGGCCGATGATGACCGGGTAGCAGGCTATTTCAGTTTAACCGTCGGCCAGATCGATACGCTGGACGCGCCGGAGCGCATCCGGAAAGGGATGGGGCAGTACCCGTTGCCGGTGGTGATCCTGGCGCGGCTGGCGGTTTCGGCGCAAGATCAGGGGCGAGGCATAGGCTTCGGTCTGCTGCAGGATGCGATCCGACGGACGATGCTGATTGCCGAGCAAGCCGGCATCCGGGCGATGCTGACCCACCCCCTCGATGAAGACGCGGCGCGGTTCTACACCCGGTTCGGGTTCGTCGCCTCGCCGCTGCGTGAGCAGCAACTGCTGTTGCTCCTGAAGGATGCCCATCGCTGGGTACGCTGAACCGTGAGTTGAAGGCGCTCCATTCCTCGTCGGCGCTCGTTGTGAACGTGTTCGACTACTGGTCGGAACGCAACTCAAGGCGTATGCAGTCCACGGTCATAGGTCTACTTGCAGGGTCGGAACTTTGCTCACTGACCGCGCGCTGCGAGAGCGCCACAAGCTGGGTCAGGCGGTGCTGGTGTCAGTGCTCCATCAATCCCATCACTTGAGTTCGTACCAAACACCACGCCCGCTGCCCTGCTGATTCAAGTGGCCGTGCTCGACCAGGTTGCGGAAATGTTGCTTCAGAGTGTTTCGGCTGACACCCGTCAATTTGATCGCATCGCCGATCGTGACGCGCCCGTGCTCACGGGCAAATTCGACGATCTGCAGTGACAGCTCGGGCAAGGCAGCCAGCACGATCTTCTCGCGCTCTACCTTCTTTTCCAGTCGCCGAACCTGCTCGGCCAGTGACCGGAGGAAAAACACCAGCCACGGTTGCCAGTTGGGTGCATCCGTCCGGATAGAACCCTGCGTCTGCCGCAAGGCAAGGTAGTACGCCTCTTTATTCAGCTCGATCACGCTTTCCAGTGAGCTGTATGGCACGTAGGCGTAGCTGAGTGTGATCACCCAGTTTGATGTTCCGATGATCACGGATCGCGATGGTCTGCAGAGGCAGCCCGTTGAACGCAAACGCCGCCCGATGATGCTCAGGGGCGGCGTTTGTGCTTGAGGACGGTTCAGAACGGTGGATCGTCCGGGTAGGCCGAGCGGAACAGGTCGGGCTGGACGAAGTCGGGTTGGACGAGGTGCTCGCGCGATCGCTCGTGGTTGTGGCGCTCGATCTGGCCGAGGTAGTGGGCCTCGAAGAACATCACAAAGTCGTGGAGGGCATACTGCAGGGCGACGACCGCTTCATCGGGCAGTTCGGGCCACGACAGCGGTGCGCTCGGGGAGGGGTTGTGCATGATGGGACTCCGTTGGGCGGTCAGCGCCGGGCCGATGCGCGGCGTGGGGCTGCGGTCTCGGGCGGGGCAAAGACCTCGAGGTAGAGTTTCTCGTCCAGTTGAGGCAGGTCGCGGTGGGCGGCCACGGCGAGCAACTCGGCGGCCATCGTGGTGAGGATGCGGTAGTTGCCCACGGCGTGATCGCACAGGGTGTGCATGAGGGCGGGGCTCATCAGGCTGGCATTACCCGCCGCGCTGGTGAGGAGCTGCAGGCAGGCCAGCAACTCCTCGCGACTGGCCGCTTCAGTGGCGAGCCGGGTGCGGATGCGCGAGCCCAACGGGATGAGCTCCTCGCGGCGCAGCTTCTCGGGCAGGCGCGCGTCGCCGGCGAGCACCACGCACAGGAGCGACTGCGAATCGAACTTCGCGCTGGCCATCAGGCGCAGCTCCGAGAGCACCGCCGGACTCATCTCCTGGGCCTCGTCGATGAGCAGCACCGGGCGGCGCCGGGTCGATTCCAGATGGGCGAACCACGCTTCGCGCAGCGCCTTGAAGCCGCCCCAGCGGTTGTGCGGGCGCAGCGGCACGCCAAAGAGATCGCCCATCTCGCGATAGAAATCGGCGAGGTTGCTCTGCGGATGGGTGATCGCCCCGACGGTGAGATCGGGCAGGCGCGCCAGGCGCTCGGCCAGCAGGCGCAGCGCCACGCTTTTGCCGGTGCCCGGGTCGCCGTGGATCATCGCGAAGCCGCCCTCGCCGATCAGCCCGTGCTCGATACGCCAGCAGAAGTGCTCGAGGCGCGCTGGCACATGGATCGCCTCGGTGGGCACCTCGGTGGTGAAGGGATGCCACTTGAGCCCGTAGAGGGCGAGCAGTTTGGTGTTCATGCGTGCTCCTGGTCGGTAGTGGAAGTGGGGGCAGGCAGATAGGCCGGCGGCAAGCCGGTGGCGGCGTAGTCGGCGAGCAACTGGGAGAGCAGCGGCGCCATGCCCGCAGGGGGCAGCGGCGACAGGTCGAGCGCCGTCGGTGCGCGGGGCCGGCGCGCGCGCTCGGCGTTGGCGGATTTATCGAGCGGGGTGATCGGGCACAGCATGGCGCCGGTGTGCGGATCGACGAGCTCGACCCGGGTCAGGTCCCAGCGCGCGTAGCGCAGGTGCACCACGGCCAGCGCGTGGTAGCGCGACGGGATCTCGAAGCGCTGCCCGTGCAGGGTCACGGTGCCGTCGGCGCGCCGCTGGCGCCGTGGCACCTCGATGCGGAACGCGTCGGCGAGCACCGTGGGTGCGGGGCAATCGCGACGCACGTTGGGGCCGGCCAGATAGCGCGCGAGCGGTGTGGCGCCGATCTCGCTGTGCCCGGTGCGGTGATACTCCTGCTCGACCCAGGCCTGGGTCGCCTGATTGAGCAGTTCCAGCGTGAGCGCCGGCTCGCCCTCGAGCATGGGCATCAGCCGCCCCTCGACGCGGCCCCAGAAGGACTCCTGCTTGGCGTTCTGGTAGGGCGAGTACGGCAGCGTCGTCTGGTGCAGTACCCCCAGGCGGTTCAGGCCCGACACCGTCTCGTCGGCGAGCATGGCCGCGCCGTTGTCGGTCATCAGTGCGCGCGGCAGCCCGCGTTTCATGAAGGCCTGGGAGAGGCCATGGACCAGGCTCTGCGCGGTCTCGTCCAGGTACCACTGCAGGTGGCAGACCAAGCGCGATCGATCGTCCAGGATGCCCAGCAGGAAGGGCTTCTCCCAGGTGCCCGCGCGGGTGAGCACGCGGCGCGCGCCGTGGTGGAAGTCCAGGTGCCACAGCGCCGAGACATGATCGAGCTCGAAGCTGCGCACCTCGCGGTGCTCGAGCCGATCGCGCGCGAGCACCGCGCCCGCGCTCGTGCGCTTGGGCGCCGCCTGACGGAACATGCCCTGTGCCTTGAGGTAGCGGCGCACCGTCGGATAGGACGGCACCGACAGCCCGGTGCCGGCGAGCGCGACGCGCAGATTGTCCACGTGCAGCTGCGCGGTCCAGCCCGGGTGTTCGCGGTACTGCTGCACCAGGGCGTCGATGACGCCCGGTGCCAGGCTCGCGAAGCGGCCTCGAGGGCGTGGCCGGTCGCGTAGCGCCGCGATCGGGTCGGCGGCACTGCGCGCGGCGTAGTACCAGCGCTCGATTGTCGACAGCCCGAAGCGTACGTCCAGTGCGCTGACCGGATGGCGCCAGGTGCGGGCAGCGAGCGTGGCCAGCGCACCGTGCACCTCGCCCGGCGCGGGCGGGGCGGCCAGCAAGGGGCCGATGATCGAGAAGCGCAGCCGCGCCCAGCGGTCGCGTTGCGGGGGATCGGTCGGTGTGTTCAAGAGGACTCCCGGTTCGGGCGCACCGGGGTGGTGGCGCCACTGGGAGTGCAGGCTACGAAGCCTCGGGTTCGGTGGCGATCTGCATCCTCTGCGGGAACTCAGCGCCCCTCGGGCAGCGTGAGCGCGCGCACCGTGAGCGGCGCCAGAAAGCACAGCAAACGGTGCAGCGCCTCGGCCCCGCCGCCGACAAAGCGTGCGAGCAGATCGCCCGGCAGCCCCTGGGCCGACACCGGGGGCATGAAGCGCGCGCACATCGCCTGCCACAGCGGCGTGTGCATGAAGCCCTCACGCCACCACCGTCGCCAGCGCTGCAGGGTGCGCAGCGGCACCTCGAGCGCCTCGCACAGCGTCGCCGCCGCTGTGTTCTGCCCGGCATGCCGGGCAGAACACAGCACCACCACCAAGCCCAGATACACGCGCCGGCCAAGGAAACGCACCGACATCGAGGTGGTGCGCCGGCGGCAACGGCTGCAGCAAAAGCTCAGCCGGGACGAGAACGCATCGCGTAATGCGGCGCTCGGGCAACCACGGGGCTTGCGGGGATAGTTGGCGCGATGAAGGACGCCACCGCATGAACAGCCCTCGGCCTGCACCTGGGCGGCAAGTTCTTCATCGAGGCGAATCAGGAACAGGAAAAACTGCGAACACTGCTGATCAACATGGCACACTTGAACGGTCTCTAGGCTTGGTAACCAGAGACTCCCCCGAGGGGTTCGTTTGTTCAAGTTCCCTGAGGGGGATCCCCCCTCCGCCATCACGCTGCTTGATCATCACGCCGCCAAAAGCCATCAGCAGCAGTGACCGTGCTCAGTAGCCTGCCTGAATGAGCAACAAAGTGGTCAAAATACGACTGAGGCGGCCGTTGCCATCCTGGAACGGGTGAATCTCCAGGAACACCACGACGAAGATGGCGATGATCAATAGCGGGTGCAACTGCGCCTTGTCGCGCTCCTCATTCACCCAGGTCACAAGTTCAGCCATCAGGCGCGGCGTGTCGAACGGGCTTGCCGTCTCGAACACGATCCCGATCTGCACACCGTTTTCATCGAAAGCGGCCACGCTATTTGAGTTGGTCTTGTACTGTCCACGGTGCCGTGAATCCTTCTCGCTGTGACGCAGCAGGATTTGGTGCAGTTGCTTGACATGGTTCTCGTTGAACGGGATCTCCCGCCAGGAGCTGAACACCAAGTCCATCAGCTCGGCGTAGCCAGCCACTTCCTGCTCATCACGGGTCTCGAAAGACTGGATGGCCAGGTTGGAAAGTAGCTTCTCCACTTCCCTGTCGGTCAGCTTGCTGCCCTCGATACGGGTAGACGACCCGATGCTCTCGATGGTGGCCACCCTGCGCAAGGCAGACAGACGATCAGGTGCAAGGGTGCCCAAGGCGCGCCAAGCGCCTTTGAACTCATCAATCCGAGCAATCAGGCTCAAGATCTCAGGGGTGATCTGAAGGGTGTCAGAGCGAAGCATAGAACCAATAATACATCCAATAACACCCATTTCTCAAGATGTTGAGTCCTCGGAGCCGCAAGGGGTAAATGGGTGTGAATGGATGTTTTATTGGTTCACGCCCTGCGCCATGCGAGCCTCGGACGAGCGCATCGAGCGGCGCTTCACCAAGTGGATCGCCTCGAAGGCTGCTGCAGCCCGAAGGGGGTAGCGAACGCACTTCCCCAGCTTGACGTAGTCCGGGCCGCGACCCTCGATACGCCACCGTTGAAGGGCTCTCGCACTGATGCCCCAGTAGGCGGCGAGCTCAATCTCATTCATGTAGCAGTTTTCCATGATCAGCGTCCTCCTCGCGGGTTTGTTGTTCCGCATAAGGCGCTGTTTTTGGAGCAAGGCAACCGCAGCATGGAAGAGGCGCAAAGCCACTGCGAGTCCGCTGATGCTGATGATCGTTAGCGACAACGCCAATATCCCGATCGACATTTGGTTGGTGGGCTTTTTGCTATTGGCACGATTCGCATATGTGTGCCAATAGAATGGCGCGATTTGTGTTATCGTGCCAATAAAGCGTGCCAAACGAAGAGCCTTAGCGTGCCAAGACAACTCCCTCCGGATCTGAACGAGCAATTACTGGCTGCCTTTGGAGCCCACCCGGATGGGCTCGGCATCGAAGCACTGGCGGCGCGCTTCGCGGACCTGGCCAGCAAGCGGACGATCCAGCGCCGGCTCACCGATTTGATCAGGGAAGGACGCGTCGTCTCCACAGGCGAAGCCCGTGCGCTGCGGTATCGGTTGGTGCCGGTGGCCGGCCGGGCTGAAGTGACGCTGTCGTCCCTTCAGGGGCAGGGCGAAGGCGAAGTCTATGTCCCGCTGTCTCCGAGCGGCGCGGAGATTCGGGCTCTCGTCCGCAAGCCGATCATCGAACGCATTCCGGTGGGTTATCAGCAGGAATTCCTCGACCGCTATCGGCCCAACGAATCGGCCTACCTCCCCCCGGAAACTCGTGCGCATCTTCACCGACTGGGCCGAACGCCGGAAGCGGCACGGCCCGCCGGCACCTACGTGCGCCATATCCTTCAGCGCTTGCTCGTTGATCTCTCCTGGGCGTCGTCTCGGCTGGAAGGGAACACCTACTCCCTGCTCGAAACCGAAAAGTTGGTGGTGCTGGGCCAGGTGGCTGAAGGCAAGGATGCGACGGAAACGCAGATGATCCTGAACCACAAGGCGGCCATCGAGTTTCTGGTCGAGTCGGCAGAGGAAATCGATCTGACGCCAATGACCATCCGTAATCTGCACGCGCTGCTGTCCGACAACCTGCTGCCCAATCCTGCCGCCTGCGGACGCTTGCGCATCGATCCGGTGGGGAACGGCGGGTCGGTCTACAACCCGCTCGAGGTCGGGGTGCTGATCGAGGAGTGCTTCAACCAAGTGCTCGCGACCGCGCAGGCGATCTCTGATCCGTTCGAGCAGGCCTTCTTCCTGATGGTGCAGCTGCCCTATCTGCAGCCCTTCGACGATGTAAACAAGCGCGTCTCCCGCCTGTCGGCGAACATCCCGCTGATCAGGCAGAACCTCTCGCCCTTGTCGTTCGTGGACGTGCCGGAGAAGTCGTACATCGATGGTCTGCTCGGCGTCTATGAACTCAACCGCACCGAACTGCTGCGCGACGTTTTCGTGTGGGCCTACGAGCGTTCCTGCCAGCGGTATGCCGCCGTCCGGCAGTCGCTTGGCGAGCCCGATCCGTTTCGTTTGCGTTACCGGGAGCCGCTCATGCAGGTGGTGCGGACCATTGTGCAGAACCGCCTCGAACCGAACGTTGCCGTAGTCAAGGATGTGTCGGTCGAGGCGGGTATCCCCGACGAACACCTTGACCACTTCGTGCGCCTCGCCGTGATCGAGTTGCAGTCGCTGCACGAGGGCAACTTCGCTCGCTATCGCCTGAGGCCATCGGAGTTCGAAGCCTGGGCAGACACACGGCGACGTGCGTGCCCCTGACATACGCTCCAATAACAGTAAGTACGTCCTCGATCTTGACGAAGTAAGGATTATTCCTTACTGTTTGACTTCTGTGCCGGAGATCAGACATGCCCGCCATTCATGAAGTTGCCACCATCACCTCGAAGGGGCAAATCACGCTGCCCAAATCGATCCGTCAAGCACTCGGCGTTGATTGCGGAGGTAAGGTTGCCTTTGATCTAAAGGGCTCTCAGGTCGTCGTCAGTCGTGTGGAGGATACGGCGCACAAGGACCCGGCCATCGCTCGTTTTCTCGCGTTGCTGGAAAAAGACATCGAGTCTGGGCAGCACACGACGAGTTTGCCCGATGATTTAGCGCGCTCGATGCTGGCAGCCATCAAGGGGCCTGTGGATCTGGATGCTGACATTGAAGGTGATGTGGCGTTGTGATGCACCGCCACGGGTGGACTTTGCTGTTCCACGATTGCCTGGTCGAGCAACTCCGGAAATTGCATGTCGCTGCTCAACGGGCGAAGGCGCAGGATCCGCAGGGGTTTGAGTCGAACGCCAATGTGAAGTTGTTCAACGCCCTGTCGCAGTTGATCCTGGAGACGGTGCCGAGCGACCCCAGTCGCGACGAGTACCGTCAGGGCAACACGATGGGCCCCGCCTTCCGACACTGGCGTCGTGCCAAGATCGGTCGTCGATTCAGGCTGTTTTTCCGTTTTGACTCCAAGGCCAGAATCATCATCTACGCTTGGGTAAACGATGAAAACACGCTCCGCTCGTCGGGGAGCAAGAGCGATCCCTACGCTGTGTTCCAGAAGATGCTGCAGCGAGGACACCCACCCGATGACTGGTCAGGCTTACTGGCGGCCAGTGTTGAGGACTGGGGAGCGGGAACCTCCTCGATGATGGGCGAACATGGCGCTGAGCCCTGATCCACATTTGTACTTGTAGCTGCTGCCGACTACTATTTCGGACTGATACGGGGTTGGTCACTGGTCGCCCCGGCACCACCAATTCAAAAAGGCCAGACATTGCTCTGGCCTTCTTCACGTCTGCCCGAAACACCAGTGTTGGGGCGGGTTCCGCCGATCCGTGCGAAAGGTGTGGGCGCATCTGAAACCCCACTTTTGTCATAAATTGCATAAAAATGAGGCAGAGAGGGCTCTCTACTCTCTGTTTGTGCGAAAGGCGGTTTCGCACGCGCCCTATACGAATCAATGGGTTGCGAAGGCATGTTTGAAACGTGCTTTGGCGGGCGAGGGCGACCGAGTGCGAGATTATGATGCGAGCAAAACCGTGAACGTCGATTGGGGGCGCGGCGACTCGGGCGGTCGCCCTCGGGAAGGCTGATACGATGCTGGCACTGGTACAACGGGTCTGCGAGGCGCGCGTCGTCATCGAGGGCGAAGTCGTAGGCCAGATTGGCCACGGGCTGCTGGTGTTCTTGTGTGCCGAGTGCGGCGATACCGAAGCCGAAGGCGAGTGTCTGCTCGCCAAGTTGCTCAAGCTGCGCATCTTCGCAGACGTTCAGGGGCGCATGAACCGGTCGGTGCAGGATGTGGGCGGGGGACTGTTGATCGTGAGTCAATTCACGCTGGCTGCTGACACCTCGGGCGGCAATCGGCCCAGCTTCAGCGGAGCCGCCGCGCCCGCCGTCGGACTGCGCCTGTACGAGGCGTTCGTGCGGCGTGCCCGGGCCTTGCACCCCGAGGTCCAGACCGGTGAGTTCGGTGCCGACATGCAGGTTCATCTGGTCAACGACGGGCCGGTCACCGTGCCGCTGAGGATCGTGCCGACGGCGCTGCCGGTCTGATCCGATCGTTGTTTTCATTATTTTCAATAGCCGACCGAATCCATGACGATCCGCACTCTTCTTCGCATGGGCGACCCGCGCCTGCTCCAGCCCGCCGAGCCGGTCGACGCCTTCGGCACCGCAGAGCTCGCCGCACTCGTCGTCGACCTGTTCGACACGATGGCAGCCCATGGCGGCGTCGGGCTTGCGGCGCCACAGATCGGCGTCGGGTTGCAGGTGGTGATATTCGGTTTCGAGCGCAGCGAACGGTACCCGGACGCTCCACCGGTGCCGCAAACGGTCTTGCTGAACCCAGTGATCACCCCGCTCAGCGAACTTGTCGAGGAGGGCTGGGAAGGGTGCCTCTCGGTTCCCGGACTGCGCGGCATGGTTCCGCGCCATGCCCGCATCCGCTATCAGGGCGTCGACCCGCGGGGGCAGGCGATCGATCGCATTGCCGAAGGCTTTCACGCCCGGGTGGTGCAGCATGAGTGCGACCACCTTGCTGGAATGCTCTACCCGACGCGGGTGCGTGATTTCAGTCGCTTCGGCTACACCGATGTGTTGTTCCCCGATCTGGACAAGGCATAGTCCGAGGCGATCCGTGGTCGTGATCCGACCGGACGAAGTCGCAATCACCGATCCGTGCCGAGCGCACCGGTGGCAGAGCGTCAGATGTAGGCCTGATCGGCGCTAGTCAAGCGGAGATTGTGGCCCGCCCTCTCCGCACGGGAAAGAAATTCACCGTGCTGTGTGCGGAGATTATCCGGCTTATTTTCCGCACTCGCAGGCCCCGCTGCGAACTGTCGGCAAGGACGCCGGTCGACTGCGGCACGGATCCTGCGAATGCAGCCGGGATGTTTTTTCCACGACAACGGGAAGGAATCGAATGGAGCAGGAATTCATCTGGAGCAAGCGCTACCGCGACGCCGGCGACGAGTACCTGTTCGGCACCGGGCCGAACCGCTTTCTCGCGCACCGCACGGGGCTTCTCGCAAGCGGTCGCAACGCGGTGGCGGTGGGCGATGGCGAGGGCCGCAATTCGGTGTGGCTGGCCGAGCAGGGGCTGGACGTGACCGCGGTCGAAATCTCCGACGTCGCAATCGAAAAAGCCCGTCGCCTTGCGGCCGGCCGCGGTGTCGAGGTCGATTTCGTCCGCGCGGACATCATGGCGCCTCACTGGCCGCCGGCCGAATTGGCCGGGGCTTTCGACTGGGTCGTCGGCATCTTCATCCAGTTCGTTGGGGCAGCCGCGCGCGAACGGAAGTTCGCCGCGATGAAGCGGCTTGCGCGTCCGGGCGGACGGATCCTGTTGCAGGGCTACACGCCGAAGCAGCTCGAGTACCGCACCGGCGGACCTTCCGCGGTCGAGAATCTGTACACGAGCGAGCTGCTGCGCGATGCGTTCTCGGACTGGGAGATCGAGGAGCTCGTCGAATACGAGGATGACCTCTCGGAAGGCGCGGGGCACCGCGGCTGCTCGGCGCTGATCGGGCTCGTTGCGCGCAAGCCTTGAAAAAGCCTTCCCCACTCCTCCCTGCCGGGCGGTGATGACCGAATTTCTGGACGCACTGCAGTGGCCGGCGATGATCGTCACGCTCGGCGCGGCCTGGCTCGTCGGCTCGCGGGATTCGCGCAAGCGCAACTGGGGCTTCTGGTGCTTTATCGCGAGCAACGTGTTGTGGATCGCGTGGGGCTGGCACGACGGCGCCTACGCGCTGATCGGACTGCAGATCGGGCTTTTCGCGATGAACCTGCGCGGCGTCAGGAAGAACGATCCGAACGCCTGACGTCCCCCGAGAGGTCCGCAGAAACGAGGTCGGCAGAAACCAAGAAAAAGCCCGAGCACTTTCGGGCCCGGGCTGAAATCCACACCAAAGGAGGAGGGTGGAGGAGACAACTGAAGAGTAGGCGAAGAGCTTGTGCGTCGCAACAAGATAGACAACGAATTTTTTTATCCGTCGATTAATCTTCCGCATTCCCTCTGTCACTCCGATATTCCCGTGCCAGGAATAGGGAAATGACATGGTGCGGCGCGCAACCGGTGGAACGCCCCGTAGAAGCCTTCTGCCAGCTTCCTGACGTGGTGACGTACTATACCGGGGAGAGAGGGGCTTGGCCTGCCGTTCGACTTTCGCGGCCTTCCCCACACGCTGCGCAGAAATCGCGCATGCACCAATGCTACCCGCACAGGAGCGGATCCCGCGCATGAGAACTCCGAGCAGAATCGAACCGCTGGTGGCCGATGGTCTCGTCGACCACGTCATTCGCCAGCTCATGAGCGGCAAGGAAGCCATGGTCTATGTCGTCCAGTGTGGTGACGAAGTGCGCTGTGCCAAAGTCTATAAGGAGGCCAACAAGCGCGGTTTCCACAAGGCGGTCGACTACACCGAAGGGCGCAAGATCAAGAACAGCCGCCAGGCGCGCGCCATGGCCAAGGGCTCGCGCTACGGGCGGCAGGAACAGGAGGCCGCGTGGCAGCACGCCGAGGTCGATGCGCTGCGCGTCCTCGCGGCAGCAGGCGTGCGTGTGCCGATGCCTTACGACTTCCACGAGGGCGTGTTGCTGATGGAACTGGTGACCGATGAAGACGGCGAACCGGCTCCGCGCCTCAACGATATAGTACTAAGCGAGGACGATGCGCGGCAGTATCACGCCGATCTCGTGCGACAGGTCGTCCGCATGCTTTGCGCCGGGATCGTCCACGGCGATCTCTCCGAGTACAACGTGCTCGTCGACCGTGCCGGCCCGGTGATCATCGATCTGCCGCAGGCCGTCGACGCCGCGGCCAACAACAACGCCCGCGCCATGCTCGAGCGCGACGTGGACAACCTCGCCGCGTACTTCGGCCAGTTCGCGCCGGAGCTGCGGGAAACCGCCTACGGCAAGGAGATCTGGTCGCTGTACGAATCCGGGAAGCTGCGGCCCGAGAGCGCACTCACCGGCGTCTTCCAGTGCGAAGACGGGCTCGCCGACCTCGACGAAGTCATGCAGGTCATCGAGGCGGCGCGCAAGGAGGAGGCGGTGCGCCAAGCGGGCCGAACTGCTGCCGAGACTCCCGCGATCTGAACCCCGGCGCGACCAGCGCCAGCGCCCATTCCTACGGCGACTGCGGCGCGAACGCCGACACGTCGCCGGGTTTGCGCAACATCTTGTCGACTTCCGCATGGTGCAATTCCTCGACCTCGATCATCCGCCGCGCAAATTCCTCGAGCGCGACCGAGCGGTCTGTGACGAGCGCGAGGAGATCACGGTACAGCTGCAGCGCGGCGCGCTCGGCTTCGAGGGACTCGCGCAGGATCGCCCCGATGTCGTGCTTGTGCGAGTCGAGCAGCGGACCGATCGCGAGCGACGGGTAGGCGCCGAGCGTCGTGACCCATTCGCCGACCAGGCGCGCATGCATCAGCGACTCGTCGGCCTGCTCGCGCAGCCACGAGATAATCGGGATGCGGCCGAAGCCGAACACGAGGAAGGAGTAATGCGTGTAGCGCACGACGCCAGCCAGCTCGGATTCGAGGATGCGGTTCAGGACCGCGACGACCGGTTCCTTGTCGAATTCCCCCATGACGCCCTCCGTTGTGACATTTCGCGCGAGACGCGCCCGCGCGTCGATTCACTCTAGACCACGACCCGCTGCGCTGCCGGCGTAGGGAGTGCAACCTCGGAGAGGTTCGTCGCTGGGGTCGGCATCCCTTATTCGTGATTCGCGTCGTAGAGCGAGGGAGTGACTCCGGCGTCGGCCAAAAACTCGCGCAACTGCTTGATCGATTGTTTGCTGAACTCGTTGCTGTGGTGAGGGTGATGGAGGAAGAACTCGTGGCGATTCAACTCGACGCGGAAGCGCCCGCCGTGGCCTGCCTCAATGATGGCGCCAAGATGGTTGAGCAAGGACTCCACCTCGCGCCACTGAATGTTGCTTTTGGGCGGTTCGTGAAAGATCGATTCCAAGACGGCCCGGTGTTTGTGACTCATGATCCGGCCTCCTATCGACGGGGCATCATGCCGGCACACAGGGCGCAAGAATGGCCAAAACTCGCCTCGCCAAACCCATCGCAGTCTCCCCGGCCATGCGACATGAATGGAACAATCCTAGCGCTTGCCGGGCTGCCACGCAATTTGCGATCGGTTTGACCGTCGGTTTGCACTCGCTTTTCTTCAATCGGGCATGCCGTTCGAGTCATCTGCGCAGGCGTTGCAGCAATGTGACGGCGCCGAGCACGACGGCGCCGGCGATCACGCCGATTCCGGCTCCTGCCGCCGTATTCAGCAGGCTGCTCAGCAGCCCGCCGAAGGCTGCCGAAAATTCTTCCACGGCATGAGCGAGCGTGGGCCAGCCGTGCAGCAGGATGCCGCCGCCGACCATGAACATCGCTGCGGTGCCCAGGACTGACAGAGTTTTCATCAGCCAGGGGGCAGTGCGCAGCAGCCCTGCGCCGAGGCTGCGACGCAGGCGAGACGGGCTGCGCTGCAGATGAAGCCCGAGGTCGTCGAGCTTGACGATGCCGGCCACCAGACCATATACGCCGACCGTCATCAGCAGCGATATGCCGACCAGTACGCTCACCCGCTGCATCAGGGAGGCGGTCGCCACTGTCCCCAACGTGATGACCACGATCTCGGCCGAAAGAATGAAATCGGTGCGCACTGCCCCCTTGATCTTTTCCTTTTCCAGCGCCACCAGATCCACGCTCGGGTCGCTCAGCGCCTGCAAGGTTTTCCGGTGTTCCGCTTCATCCTCGGCGGGCGGGTGCAGGAACTTGTGGGCCAGCTTTTCGAAGCCTTCGAAACACAGGAATGCACCGCCGATCATCAGCAACGGGGCGATGAGCCACGGCGCGAGCCAGCTGATCAGCAGCGCGGCCGGGACGAGGATCACCTTGTTCAGCAGCGAACCTTTTGCCACCGCCCAGACGACCGGCAGCTCGCGGTCGGGCTGCACGCCCGTGACCTGCTGCGCATTGAGAGCCAAGTCGTCGCCAAGCACGCCGGCGGTCTTCTTGGCCGCCACCTTGGTCATCGTGGCGACATCGTCCAGGATGCTCGCAATGTCGTCGATCAGCGCGAGCAAGGTGGTTCCGGCCATGGCAATGGCTCCGTGACGGACAGAAAGAAGGAGATGGAAGTTTGTAGCAGATTCGGACGAGGGAACGAACGGATTTCGGCAAACGCGGCGCTCGCGGCGAGCACTTTCGACAAATCTCGCTGCGAAAATGCGACGTCCGGGTAGACGGCTGGAGCTTGTAGGCGGAACATTGCTGCCCACGAGCGTCGGACAATGAAGGCAAGCCAAGGGAAGGCCAGTCGCAATCGCTTTCTTCGGCCGTTGCCGGGACGACGCCAGGATCGACAGCGAGCGCCTGGAACACTTTCCACTTGCGGGTGTCACCTAACGCTGGCATGGCCCGGCTTACGAGGCCGGGCGGCAGATTAGACTTTCGTGGAGCATGGCACTTGCCTTCCGCCACGACAATACATGGAGTTCAGAATGAATTTCCCGATACCGGTACCTTCGGCAGCGACACTGCCCCTGATGGATCCGTTCGGTTTCGCACGGTCCGCTTTCGACTACTGGCGGGATGCAGTCGAGCGCAGCGTGCTGTTCATGGACGTGATGCGCCATCGTGGCAACCAGTACCTCGAGCATATCGAGAAGACCAAGCCCAGCGTGCTGGGCTTCGAGACCGAAGTGCTGATGGACGGACGTGAATTGCCGCGGCCGGTGAACTATGAGCTGATGCGCGTCCTGCCTCCGGCAGGCATCGAGATCGACCCGCAGCGGCGGCCTTTCGTCGTCGTCGATCCGCGCGCGGGGCATGGCCCCGGCATCGGCGGCTTCAAACCCGACAGCGAGATCGGTGTCGCGCTGCGCGCGGGGCACCCGTGCTACTTCGTCGGTTTTCTGCCCTATCCCGAACCTGGGCAGACCGTCGAAGACGTGGTCGAGGCGGAAGTCGCGTTCCTGCGCTGCGTCATCGAACGTCATCCGAAAACCGCGGAAAAGCCGATGGTCGTCGGCAATTGCCAGGCCGGCTGGCAGATCATGATGGCCGCCGCGCTGGAGCCGGACCTGTTCGGCCCGATCCTGATCGCCGGCTCGCCGCTTTCGTACTGGGCGGGCGAACGTGGCAAGGCGCCGATGCGCTACACCGGCGGCCTGTCCGGCGGCAGCTGGATGACCGCACTGTTGAGCGATCTGGGCAACGGCCTGTTCGATGGCGCCTGGCTGGTGCAGAACTTCGAAAACCTCAACCCGGCCAACACGTGGTGGACCAAGCAGTACCGGGTGTTCGCGAACGTCGATACCGAGGCCGTGCGTTACCTGGAGTTCGAGCGCTGGTGGGGCGGCCATGTGGTGCTCGGCGGCCAGGAGATCCAGTACATCGTCGATAACCTGTTCATCGGCAACCGTCTTTCGACCGCCCAGCTCATGACCTCCGACGGGCGACGCATCGATTTGCGCAACGTGCGCTCGCCGATCGTGGTGTTCTGCTCGCGGGGCGACGACATCACCCCGCCGCCGCAGGCCCTGGGCTGGGTGCGCGACCTCTATGAAGGGGTTGACGGCATCATCGCCAACGAGCAGACGATTGTTTACTGCGTTCACGACAGCACCGGTCACTTGGGCATCTTCGTTTCGGGCAGCGTCTCGCGCAAGGAGCACACCGAGTTCACCGCCAACATGGACTACATCGACGTGCTGCCGCCGGGACTCTACGAGACGTCCATTTCGCGCGCCGACGAGCGTGCCGATGCCGGGTTGATCGAGCGCGAGTACCTGCTCGAGTTCACACCGCGCACGGTCGCCGAACTCGACCGGGAGATCGGGCATCGGCCCGACGATGACGCGCGTTTCGCCACGGTCGCCCGCATCTCCGAGATCAACCTGGGCCTCTATCGCCTGTTCTTGCAGCCTTGGGTGCGCGCGCTGTCGACGCCCGCGTCGGCCAAATGGATGCGGCGCATGCATCCGAACCGTCGCGGCTACCGCCTGCTTTCCGACCGCAATCCGCTCACGTTGTCGCTGCCGGCGCTCGCGGAGAAAGTGCGGGCCGACCGCCATCCGGTCGGCGAGGACAACGTCTTCCGCAGGGCCGAAACCCTCGTTTCCGAGCAGATCGTCCGCGGGCTCGACACCTGGCGCGACCTGCGCGACAAGGCCAGCGAACAGCTTTTCCTGAGCATCTATGGCCAGCCGCTGCTGCAGGTTCTCGTCGGCCTGCGCGCCGACGGACAGGCGCACCGCCGCCGTCCCGGCACCGAGTTGGAGCATCGTCGATTCATCGAGCGCCGTCAGGCCGAGCTTCACGCCCGTATTGCAGAGGGGGGCAGCCACGAGGCCAAGATGCGTTCGATCATCTACGTGCTGGGTGGAGCCCCTGCGACCGATGAGCGCAACTTCAAGCGGATGCGTGCGTCGCGTGCGGAACTCGAGCCGACCCTCAAGCTGGCCGACTTCAAGCACCTGCTGCGCGAGCAGTTCTTCATCCTCAAGCACGACCGCGAGGAGGCGCTGGAGGCGATTCCGACCTTGCTCAAAGGGCAGAGCGCCGCCGAGATCGATGCCCACCTGAAGCAGATCGAGCACGTGCTGGCCGCCAGCGGCGACCTCAGCGCGCATGCTGCGGATCGCTTCAAACGCATCAAGTCGCTGTTCCACCGTGCCCACCCGACCGCCCCGGCGGCTGTGGCCCAGACGTCCGCGGGCGCGGCCCCGCAGTCGGCGCCGGCCGGCAGGACCGAGGTTGCCGCGCCTGCGCCGATCGCGAGAACCGCGGAGGCCGAACAAGCGATCACGAGCGGTCTGCCGGCGGCCGAGTTGCAGGGCGCGCAGGAGGCCGACACCGGCCGGATGCCGGATGGCGGCAAGCCCGCCGCGGCCCCGCGACGACGCGCAGCGCGCAAGCCGAAAGCCTGATCGCGTTTCGCAGTCACGCCGCGCCCCCTCCGTCTGCCGAACGCCACTGATCGGCGGGACAGCGGGGGAGGGGAACACAGCCGCACGGCCTCGTGCGGCTGTGTCATTTCAACGGGTACGTCCTCACCCTGCACGTCGCGTTGCGGCTGGCGACGGACGACCGTGGATGCTAAGAATAAACGAGGCATTCTCGAAGGATACGGACCATGACGTACTTCGTACCGGTCGTCATCGCTGCGGCACTGTTCATTGCCGGATGCGAGAAGAAAGAGGAGGCGCCTCCCGACGTTCCCGCCCAGCCGCCCGCCCAGCAGGAAAACGCGCCGCCGCCGGTGACCCCGCCTCCGCCGCTTCCGGAAGCGAATCCGCCCAACGAGCCGACTCCTCCCACGCCGCTCCCGGGGCAGGCGAACGACCATTCGAATCCGGCATTCAAGGAGGGCGGCAAGAAGGACCCGGCAGCGAACTGATCACGTCTCGCCTTGGAGGCCGGGATACCGGCGGCCGGAGTTCGCCCGTGCGAACTCGTTTCCGGGTTCGCGACAAACAGGAGTCGAAGATGACACGCAGCACTGTAATGACGGGGGTGTTCGCCAGCCCGGGCGAGGCGCAACAGGCCAGATCGCGCCTTCTGGAAGCCGGCATGGCGGAAAACTGCATTGCCATCAGCACGGATCTCGGCGCTGACGGCGTCGCGGCCGAATTTCCCGGTCAGACGTATTCGAATCAGCCGGGGCAGGGGCCGGGCGAGGAATTGCCGGATGTTGCCGACATGGCGCATATCGGCGCGTGCGTGCTGACAGTGGAGCTCGCGTCGAACACCGACCGCAAGGCGATGGAACTCATCCTGCGACAGTCCGGAGCGCGCATTGTCCCGTCTGAACATTAACCGTCTGTTTCGATTCTCCGTCGTGCCGCTGCTCTCCGTTAGAATCGGGACCTCCTGATTTTCATATCGGGGTTCAGCCCTGCCGGGCCCCGCATTCTGCCCATGCCCCTCTCATCCCAGGCGAAGGCACTGCTGGACATGGTCTACCGTGTCGGCGCCCCGCGTTTTCACGAACTATCCGTCGATCAGGCGCGACATTCATTCCGAAAATTGCAGTGGGCATGCGGTCTGCCTTCTCCGGCGGTTGCGGCGACAGCGGAAGTGACGATGACGCGTGCGGACGGGAGCACCTTGAACGCGCGCCTGTACCGCCCCCTGGAGAGCGCCGAGGACGACGAACTTCCGCTGCTGATCTACTTTCACGGCGGCGGCTGGTGTGTCGGCGACCTCGAAAGTTATGACGTTCTTTGTCGTCAGCTGGCAAACGGCTCGGGCTGCGCGGTGTTGTCGATCGACTATCGGCTCGCGCCCGAGAATCCCTTTCCGGCCGCAGTCGAGGATGCTATTTTTTCTATTGAGTGGGCGGCAGAACAGGCGCAACTGTTGGGCATAGACCGTGGGTGTATCGCATTGGGGGGGGATAGTGCGGGCGGAAACCTTTCGATTGTCGGTGCGCTCCTGGCCCATGAACGGGCAAGTGTCGCCATCCGGTTCATGTTCCTGGTCTATCCGAGCACCGAGATCGCCAGTGAGCGCCCGTCGCGCCAATTTTTCAGCCAAGGGTATCTCCTCGACCGGGAGAGCCTCGAATGGTTTTACGGTCACTACCTCCCGGCAGGTGATGACGAAGACTGGCGGGCCTCGCCGATGCGCGCGCCGTCATTGGCTGGATTGCCGCCGATCCTTCTCGTCACGGCGGAATGCGACCCTCTGGCGGACGATTGCAGGGCCTTTGCAGAGCGGGTACGAGCGGAGGGGGGGGAGATCGAACACGTCGCGGTGGACGGGGTCGTCCACGGGTTCATCACGCTGGGACAGTTTTTTCCACAAGCCACGCATGCCGTGGACCGGATCACTGCCGGCCTGCGCCAGGCAGTCCGGACCTGACGGTCGATTCGTCGGCAATACCTGAGCCCGGAGACCGGATGAAGCGGCGGTGGGCAGCAGAGGGGGGAGATGCTGCATTGCCGCAACCCAAATTGCACATGGAGCAATGCCCACCGCGACCCGGTAGTGTCGGTTGAACGTCGCGAATATGCAGGTCTGATGTACATGCCGTCCAGCAGGGACTATCGTGTGGACGAGCCGGAAGTGGATGAAATCGCGGTAGGTACGTGTCTCGGTTCGGAAAGGGATGAATCCTTTCGGGGCCAAGTGATTCCGATTGCACACGTAATCTAGGATGTGCCGATGCTAAAAATATTCAGTCACTATTTTCCGTCCCACGTCCTGCAACAGGTCGTTTTCGACGCCCTCGTGCTTTTCATGGCGGTGATATTCGCGGTGGCGGCACAGGTGCGAGGCGGGGCCGTCGACTGGCGCGTCATCGTGCCTTCGGCGCTGCTTTTCGCGTTCGCGATGATTCTGCTCAACAGCGCGATGGGCCTGTATCGGCCGGCCGAAGGGGAGCGGTCGACGCGCACCGCGATAGGGCGCGTGCTGATCTCGATCGTCGTGAGTATCCCGGTGGCTTTCGGAGTGTTCCTCGTGCTTCCGTGGAACTATTTCGCCTCCGAGGCGATGCAGATTTCGGTAATGCTGTTGCTGGGTCTGGTCCTCCTGATGCGGGCGATGGTCAACCGCCACTGGGCAACTTCGATGTTCGCCCCGCGCGTGCTGATCATCGGTACGGGAACGGACGCGGTGACGGTCGAGCGATCGCTCGGCAGCCCGATGCGCAGCGGCATGGAAGTAGTCGGCTTCTACGCGGTGGAAGGGGAGGATTCGGTCGACGTCGACCGGAGCCGCGTGCTCGATTGCAAGGACCTTCTTCAGACGGTTCGGGAGCTTCGAGTGAACGAGGTAATCGTCGCAGTGCGGGAACGCCGTGGGGGGGTCCTTCCGATTCGTGAACTGCTCGACTGCAAGGTGTGGGGCGTCCGGGTGCTGGATCTGTCGTCCTTCTTCGAGCGCGTGCAGGGACAGGTCCGCATCGATTCGCTAAAGGCGAGCTGGCTGATCTATGGCGACGGCTTCAGGCAAGGCCTTGGGCGCGCGTTCGTCAAGCGCTGCTTCGATCTGGCTGCTTCGTCGATCCTGTTGCTGGCCGCGCTGCCGGTGATGGCGGTCACCGCGCTGCTGATCGTGATCGAGGATGGCGCGCCGATTTTCTATCGGCAGGAGAGGGTCGGGCTGGGCGGACGGGTGTTTCGCGTCATCAAGTTTCGCAGCATGCGGCGCGACGCCGAAAAGGACGGCAAGCCGCGGTGGGCGGTGTCCGGTGACGACCGGGTTACGCGGGTCGGGAGGGTCATCCGCAAGCTGCGCATCGACGAGCTCCCGCAGATTTTCAACGTCCTGAAAGGTGAAATGAGCCTCGTCGGACCCCGCCCGGAGCGCCCCTTCTTCGTCGATCAACTGGCGCAGGAGATCCCGTTCTATGCTGTTCGCCACTGCGTCAAGCCGGGCGTCACCGGCTGGGCGCAGGTTCGATACCAATATGGCGCTTCGGTGGACGATGCCATTCAGAAGCTGCAATACGATTTGTATTACGTGAAGAACCATACCGTCGTGCTCGACACCCTCGTACTGTTCGAAACGGTCAGGGTCGTCCTGACCGGAGAGGGCGCGAACTGACCGGATATCGGTTGCCGCCTTTCGCAGACACGGCGGAGGGGGACAAGCCGGGTCCTGTTGTCGTCGAAACGACTTGCTCGGGGGGGAGCTGATGGGTGTCGAGCTGTCCGACGTCGCGGTGTGGGGCTACGGCGGGGCCGCGGCAGCTTACCTTCTTTTCGGTCTGTACCTTCTGCTCGCGTGGCGCGGCGGCACACCCGGCGGTTTTCTGCTTCTTGCCGTGGGCAGCAGCGCGTCATGGGCGCTCGCCGGCACTTTTCTCGTCCTCTATCCGAGCGCGTGGCTGGCGGTGGTGGCTGCGGCGCTGGATGTCTTCCGCAGCGCCTGCTGGTTCGCGTTCCTGCTTGTATTGCTGCGCCCGCTGGGGGGACATCGGCTGCGGTGGCCGGCAGCGTTTGCGGCGCTCGTGGTCGCCGCCGAGCTGATCGCGGTAGCGCTTTCCGCCCTCGCTCTGCCCGTGGATTTCAAGCCGGCAACCCTGATGCTCGCCGCCTTTCTGGTGGCTGCGGTGTTCGGCCTCGTGCTCGTCGAGCAGCTGTTCCGCGCGATACCGGCGGAATCGCGCTGGGGTCTGAAACCGTTGTGCCTCGGCCTCGCCGCAGGCTATGTGTTCGAACTGTATCTGTTCGCCGACGGATTCCTGTTCGGCCGGCTCGATCCGGATGTGTGGGGGGTGCGCGGCATCGCCCATGCTCTGGTGATTCCTCTGGTCGCGGTTTCAGCGGCACGTACGCCATCCTGGACGCTACAGATCTCGGTATCACGGGAAATGGCGTTCCATTCCACTGCGCTCGCGGTGTCGGGCCTGTACCTGCTGGTGATCGCCGCGGCCGGATACTACGTTCGCTATTTCGGCGGGAACTGGGGCAGGGCGCTGCAGCTGACCCTGCTGTTCGCCGGGCTCTTGCTGCTGCTGGTTTTCCTCTTCTCGGGTTCGCAGCGTGCCCGTTTGAGAGTGTTCATCAACAAGCACCTGTTCCCCTACCGCTACGATTATCGCAACGAATGGCTGCGCTTCACCCAGGCGCTTTCGGCCGCCGGCGGCACGCTGGACCTCGGACAATCGGTCATAAAGGCCCTTTCGGACCTGGTCGAGAGTTCCGGCGGAACGCTCTGGCTGAAGGACGCGAGCGGCCGCTTCTCGGTCAATGCGCGCCTCAATCAGGGAGCTTCGGACGCTTTCGAGGACGATGGCAGCGCTCTATGCCGTTTTCTGGACGAGCGCGAATGGGTCATCAATCTCGAGGAGTTCCGCTCGCGTCCGGCCCGCTATGACGGGCTGGCCTTGCCGAGGTGGCTGTCCGCGATACCCGACGCGTGGCTCGTCGTGCCGCTCAAATCGTCGGGTGCGCTGGTTGGTTTCGTGGTGCTCAATTCACCTCGCACCGCGTTCGAGATCGACTGGGAAGTGCTCGACCTGCTGAAGACGGCGCAGCGCCAGGCCGCGAGCTATCTCGCTCGCATGCAGGTGACCGAAGCCCTGCTCGAGTCGCGCAAGTTCGACTCCTTCAACCGCATGTCGGCGTTCGTCGTTCACGACCTGAAGAATCTCGTCGCCCAGCTGTCGCTGATGCTGCGCAACGCCGAGCGCCACAAACACAATCCGGCGTTCCAGGAAGACATGCTCGACACGGTCGCGCATGTCGAGTCGCGCATGCGCGCGCTGATGGCGCAATTGCAGGAAAAGCGTTCGATCGATCCGCACAGACGGGTCGATCTTTGTGCGCTGGCTGACCGTATCCAGGCAGCGAAGCGCCATCAGCAGCCGACGGTGGAGGTGTTCGCGGACCGCGATCAGCGCCTCGAAGTCCTGGCGCATCCCGAACGGCTCGAGCGTGTGATCGGGCATCTCGTGCAGAACGCGCTCGATGCGACCCAGGACCATGGCAAGGTGACAATGAGGGTGGATATGCCGGACCCGTCTTCGGCCCGTATCACGGTCGAGGATACCGGCTGCGGAATGACGCCGGAGTTCATGAAAGAGCGCCTGTTCAAGCCGTTTCACACAAGTAAATCCACGGGAATGGGTATTGGGGTCTACGAGACCCAGCAGTACATTCACGAACTGGGAGGCCGCATTCATTTTGACAGTGAAGCGGGGCGCGGTACCTGCGTGACCGTGGTATTGCCCGTTTCTGCCCGGGCCGATCCGGATTTGCCAGCAACACGGGAAAGGGTACGCGAAAATCATGAATGACAAGCGGCGTACGCTGCTGATCGTCGAGGACGATCCGGCGCTTCAGAAACAGATGTGCTGGGCTTTCGACGCTTTCGAAACGGTTGTTGCGAACGACCGGGAAAGCGCGATCACGCAATTGAGGCGTCATGAGCCGGCCGTCGTGACGATGGACCTCGGTCTGCCCCCCGCGCCCGATGACGGGGTCGAGGGATTTCGCCTGCTGGGCGAGATGCTCGCGCTGGCCCCCGATACCAAAGTCATCGTCCTGACCGGGCAGCATGACCGCGAAAACGCGGTGAAGGCGGTCGCGATGGGGGCCTACGATTTCTTCGGCAAGCCTTTTGAACCCGAGTTGCTCGGCCTGACGATCGACCGCGCTTTTCGCCTGCACGACCTGCAAATGGAAAACCTGCGTCTGGCGGCGCTCCAGGGAAGCAGCCTGGCCGCCGTCCTGACGCGGGATCCGGCGATGCTCAAGGTCTGCCGCACCGTCGAGAAAGTGGCGCCGGCGAACGTGACGGTCGCGCTCCTCGGAGAAAGCGGCACCGGCAAGGAAATCCTGGCGCGCGGCCTGCACGCGATGTCGACACGCGCCAAGGAGCGCTTTGTCGCGATCAACTGTGCCGCCATCCCGGAGACGCTGCTCGAAAGCGAACTGTTCGGCTACGAGAAAGGGGCTTTTACCGGGGCTGTGAAACAGACCCAAGGCAAGATCGAAGCTGCGCACAAGGGGACTTTTTTCCTCGACGAAATTGGCGATCTGCCGATGGCCTTGCAGGCGAAGCTGCTGCGTTTCCTGCAGGAACGGGTCATCGAGAGGATCGGCGGCAGGGAAGAGATCGCGGTCGATGTGCGGATCGTGTGCGCGACGCACCGCGACCTGAAGGCGCAGATCAGCGCCGGGCTGTTCCGCGAGGACCTCTATTACCGCCTGGCCGAGATCGTCATCGAAATCCCGCCACTGCGCGACCGGGACGGCGACGCGGTGCTTCTCGCCCATGCCTTCGTGCAGCGCTTCGCGCAGGCCAACAAACGAGGAACGATGCACCTGGGCGACGACGCGGTGGCGGCAATCGAATCGCATCGCTGGCCCGGCAACGTGCGGGAACTGGAGAACTGCCTCAAGCGCGCGGTCATCATGACCGAGGGAAGCCGCATCACGGCCGACGATCTGGGTCTGGACAGCGTCGACCCCGATCTGCAGCACCTCAACTTGCGACAGGTGCGCGACGAGGCGGAACGGCGGGCCGTGGTGCGGGTGCTGGCGCGCACCAACGGCAATATCGCCCGCGCGGCCGAGATCCTCGGCGTGAGCCGTCCGTCGCTTTACGACCTCATGAACCGTTTCGCTTTGAAGAAGGAGAACTGATCGTGTCCGAGCGGAAAGTTTCAGCGCGGTCCTTCACGGGTCGTATCGTCACCGCCGCGCTGTGCGCGGCGCTGCTTACCGCTTGCGGCGACGATCCGGAGACGATGCTCCGATCGGCGAAGGAATATCTGGCGAAAGGGGACACCAACGCGGCCGCGATCCAGTTGAAGAACGCGCTGCAGAAGGACGGCAGTCTTGCCGAGGCGCGTTTCCTCCTCGGACAGATCAATCTGGAGCAGGGCGATGTTGCCGGTGCGGTGAAAGAGCTGCGCCGGGCTGCCGAGCGGGGTTATCCGGACGCGCAGGTCAGTCCGCTGCTCGCGCGCGCCTTGGTCCAGTCGGGAGAGTTCGACGAGGTGCTGAAGGCGTTCGACGGCAAGGCGCTCGAAGATCCGGCCGGGCAGGCGGTGTTGCTCGGTGCGGTCGGGGATGCGCATTTCGCCAAGAGGGATCTCGAAAAAGCGAGGGCCTCGTACGAGGCAGCCGTTGCGGTGGCGCCGTCCGACGTGCCGACCCGCATCGGCCTGGGGCGCGTCAAGCTTTTCGGCGGCGATCCGGACGGGGCGCTCGCCGAGGCGGATCGGGCCCTCGCGCTCAAGGCCGATGCTGCGCAAGCGCATGCGTTGCGAGCCGACGTGATGATGGTGCGCAGTCAGCCCGCGGAGGTGGTGACTGCCCTCGAGGCTGCAGTCGCGGCACGTCCCGAAGCTGTCAACTACCACTTTGCCCTCGTGTCGGCCCTGCTGCGGGAAAACCGGTTCGAGGCAGCGGTTTCGCGCCTCGATACGATGAAAAAAATCGCGCCCCGGCATCCGTCGACACGTTACCTGCAGGCGCTCGTGGAATTGCGTAACAACCGGATGACAGAGGCGCGTGACCATGTTGCCGAGGCCGTTCGCCTTGCTCCCGACTTTCTCGCGGCGCGCCTGCTCGCAGGCGTCGTCTACGGCCGCCTGAACCAGCAAGTGCTTGCGCAGGAACACCTCGGCGTGGTGCTCAAACGAGCTCCGCGCCAGGTGCTGGCGCGCCGTATGTTAGCGGCGTCGCAACTGGTTGCGGGCGAACCGAGCCGCGCGTTGGAGACGTTGCAGCCGCTGCTCGAAGCAGCGTCGGTGGACAGTGCGACGATGGCGCTCGCGGGGAGGATCTACACCGCGAGCGGCGATCTCGACCGGGCGGCGGAATATTTCGCGAAGGTTTCGGCTGCCGAGCCCGAGAACGCGAGGGCGCGCACGCGTCTCGGGGTTTCACGTCTGATGGGCGGCGACGCCGAGCACGCCATCGCAGACCTCGAAGCGGCATCCGACCTCGAATCCGACAGCGGACAGGCCGATCTCGCGCTGATTCTCGTCCATCTGCGGCGCGGTGAATTCGACAAGGCGATGCATACCCAGCAGCAACTCGAAGCCAAGCAGCCGGACAATCCGCAGACCCACATCTTGAAGGGCGGAATCCTGATGGGCAAGAAGGACGTCGCCGGTGCGCGCGCGGCGTTCGAAAAAGCGCTCGAGCTGGATCCGGACTACCTCGCCGCATCCGCCAATCTCGCCCGAATGGATATTGCCGACGGTCGTCCGGACGATGCCAGGAGGCGATTCGAGAAGATCGTTTCAGCCAATCCCAAAAATATCGACGCCCATTTGTTCCTCGCCACGCTGCTGGAGCGCACGGGCGCCAAACCCGGCGAAGTGCTATCGGCGCTGGAACGCGCAGCCGGCGCCAATCCCGCTGCAGTGGGGCCGCGGCTCGCAGTGACGCGTCATCACCTTGTGGCCGGGGAGGCGAAAAAGGCACTGACCGTAGCGCAGGAGCTGGCAGTCGCCCATCCGTCGGATGTGCAGGTGATCGGGTTGCTGGCACAAGCCCAGCTTGCGGCAGGCGATCGGCAGCAGGCGATCTCATCCCTCAACAAGCTCACCGGCCTGGTGCCCCAGACCCCGGGTCCGCTGATCAAGCTGTCGGACCTGCAGCGGCTCGCGAAGGATCATTCGGGAGCAGAACGCTCACTGCGGCGTGCGCTCGAGCACAAGGCGGACCTCGTCGACGCGCAGCAGCGTCTCGTCTCCCTGTTTGTCGAAGACAAGCGGATCGAGGAGGCCTTGGCCATTTCGAAGACAGTGCAGAGGCAGCGTCCGAAAGAGTCCATCGGCCTGCTCGCCGAAGGGGATATTCATGTCGCCGCCGGCAACTGGACACCGGCGGTTCAGGCGTATGGCAAGGCGCTCCGGCTTGCCGCATCGCCGCAGGCCGCCGTAAAGCTTCATGCCGCCCAGTTCAAGGCCGGGAAAGCGGCGGATGCAGCCAGGACCGCTGCGGACTGGATACGCACCCATCCACAGGATGTGACGATGCGCAACTATCTGGCCGAGCGGGCAGTTGCCGAGGGACGCCTCGACGACGCGGGGAAGCTGTACGGAAAGCTCGACGAGCTCATTCCGAACAACCCTTCCGTGATGAACAACCTCGCCTGGATCGCCGGTCAGCGCGGCGATCCGGCAGCAATCGAGCTCGCCCAGCGGGCGTTGTCCCTGTCCCCCGACAATCCCGCGATCCTCGATACCCTCGGCATGCTTCAGGTCGAGCACGGCCAGCGTGACGAGGGCCTCGACAACCTGCGCAAGGCCGTCAACCTGGCGCCGGAAGCGGGGGTGCTCCGGCTGAATCTCGCCAAGGCATATCTCAAGGCGGATCGCAAAAGCGACGCGCTCAAGGAGCTTGAGCACCTTGCCACGCAGGCGCCCGAGGGCAGTCCGCTGCGCGCGCAGGCGACGAGTCTGAAGCAGGGCTTGTAAGGCACAGGATTCGGACACCGCGATACGAACATCAAAAAGGACTCCTCGCCATGACAACTCTCGCCGTGATCGGCCTCGGCTACGTCGGGCTTCCCCTTGCTGTCGAGTTCGGGAAGAAATTCAAGACCATCGGCTTCGATCTTTCGGCCGACAAGGTCGCGGCTTACCGCGACTTCGTCGATCCGACCGGGGAAGTGTCGTCGGACGATCTTCGCGCCGCGATTCATCTCGGTTGTCATTCCGATCCGGCTTGCATCCGTGATGCCGACTTCATCGTCGTGGCCGTGCCGACGCCGGTCGACATTGCTCACAAGCCGGATTTCACCCCATTGATCCGCTCATCCGAAACGGTGGGGCGCAACCTCAAGCGCGGCGCGATCGTGGTGTTCGAATCCACCGTGTACCCGGGAGCGACCGAAGAAGTCTGCATTCCGATCATCGAACGGGAATCGGGGCTGAAGTGGAAGCAGGATTTCTTTGTCGGTTATTCACCTGAGCGCATCAATCCGGGCGACAAGGAGCGCACGGTGACGAAAATCGTCAAGGTGGTTTCAGGCGATACGCCGCAGACGCTGCAGAAGGTCAAGGAGGTCTATGGGGCGATCATAAGCGCCGGGGTTTATCCCGCCAGTTCGATCAAGGTCGCCGAGGCGGCGAAAGTCATCGAGAATACGCAGCGCGATCTCAATATCGCGCTGATGAACGAACTGGCGGTGATTTTCCACAAGATCGGAATCGATACCACCGAAGTGCTGCAGGCGGCCGGGACGAAGTGGAACTTCCTGCCGTTCAGGCCCGGCCTCGTCGGCGGCCACTGCATCGGAGTCGACCCGTATTATCTGACGCACAAGGCGGAAATGCTCGGCCATCATCCGCAGGTCATTCTCGCCGGGCGGCGCATCAACGACGGCATGGGGAAATACGTCGCCGAACAAACCGTCAAACAGATGATCCAGGCGGGGCATTCGATCAGGGGCTGCGATGTCATCGTGCTGGGGCTCACGTTCAAGGAAAATTGCCCCGACCTGCGCAACAGCAAGGTCATCGATGTGATCCGCGAGCTCGAGAGCTTCGGTTGCACCGTGCATGTCCATGATCCTGTCGCGGCGCCAGCCGAGGCAGCCCGCGAATACGGCATTCGTCTGGAGTCGTGGGAAGCGCTGCCGAAGGCCGCGGCAATGGTGGCGGCCGTTTCCCATGCGCCCTATCTCGATATGCAGCTGGATGAGTTCGCAGGCAAGCTCCTGCCGGGCGGCGTTTTCTCCGACGTGAAATCGTCCTATGACGCCGATGCATTGGCCAAGGCGGGTGTAACGGTTTGGCGACTCTAGGAGCATCTGCTAGAACACCTGTATCGGCAGCCGGGCCAATGCCATTGGGGGGATGATGAAACGCTACAAACTCCGCCATGATCGCTGTCGTGCAGCGCTGCTTTTCGTCCTCGCGGCCGGCACCGTGGCGCCGTCCGCGTATGCCGGCGAGCGCAAGGAGCAGGGTGTCCCCGACGCGAAGCTCGCAGCGCATGCACGCTATCTCGTCCAGCAGGGTGTCGCCCACGAACACGGCGAAGGCGTACCGCGCAATCCCGCCCGCGCAGTCGCGCATTATTGCGAGGCAGCGCGCCTCGGCGATGCCGAAGCGATGTACGCCCTCGGCTGGATGTATGCCAACGGACGGGGGACGGGGCGCAACGATGCATATGCCGGCACCCTGTTCGCGATGGCGGCCGCCCGCGGGGACGTGCAGGCCCGACGGATGCTGCGCTTCACCGGCGGTCACAGCGGGCAGGTTCCTCCTTGCCTGAACGCCGCGCCGGCGGTCGCGCTCGACGATCATGAGTGGAATCCGGAGACCCACATCCGGTCCCTGTCAGCCGACCGACAGCGCATTGCGCGCATGATCATCGAGCTCGCCCCCACCTATCAGATCAGTCCCCGGTTCGCGCTGGCGATCGCGGTGACCGAGTCACGGCTCGATGCAGGAGCCGTTTCGCCGAAGAATGCAATGGGCGTCATGCAGCTGATCCCGGACACGGCGGCACGCTTCAACGTCCGCGATCCGTTCGATCCGCGCGAAAACATCAAGGGGGGCCTCGCTTATTTGCGCTGGCTGCTCGCGTATTTTCGCGGCGACATCGCGCTCGCGGCGGCCGGCTACAACGCCGGCGAGGGCGCCGTCGACCGGTACCGGGGCGTGCCGCCTTACCCTGAAACACGCGCCTATGTGAGCCGTATATTGAACTTCGTCGCGCGCCGGGACCATCCGTTCGACAGCCGCATCGCCCGGCCGAGTGCGATGATGCCGGCAGGGCAGGCGGCAAGTGAGGGAGCAAGCGATACATGAATTTCAGCGCGGCGAACCGTGCGCTTCGGCGCACCCTCGGTGTCGCCGCAACCACGGCCAGTGCAATGCTGATGCCGCTTACGGCGGTGGCAGACCTGGTCGACACGGTGTCGCGCATCAAGCCATCGGTGGTCGCGGTCGGCACCTTCCAGCGCACCCGGGCTCCCGCCTTCAAGTTCCTCGGCACGGGTTTCGCTGTCGCTGACGGGATGGTGATCGCGACCAATGCGCACGTCGTCCCCGATGCGCTGGCCGATGATCAGATGGAAACGCTCGCGGTTGCGGTGCCCGGCGAGCGGCAGGCGACGATCCGCAAGGTCAGCAAGCTGGCGATCGACAAGAACCACGATCTGGCGGTGCTGCGGCTCGAAGGCGGACCGCCGCTGCCTTCCCTGTCCGTCGACGCGTCTTCGGACCGCGTCCGCGAAGGTCAGAGCATCGCCCTGACCGGTTTTCCGATCGGCAGCGTCCTGGGACTGTCACCCGTGACGCACCGTGGCATCGTCGCCGCGATCACGCCGATCGGGATTCCCCAGCTACGTGCGCAGCATCTCAATCAGGCGCTGATCCGGCGCCTGTCGAACGACCCTTTCCGCATTTATCAGCTCGACGCGACGACTTACCCCGGAAACAGCGGAAGCCCGGTATTCGATTCCGAGACGGGGCGACTCGTCGGGGTGATCAACATGGTGTTCGTCAAGTCAACGAAGGAAAACATTCTGAGCGACCCGTCGGGCATCAGCTACGCGATTCCCGTCGAGTATCTGAAGGCGCTGCTGAAAGGGCTGGAATGACGGGGCGACCCGCTCCCGGCTGCGCTGGAGGTTGCGAAGTGGTCTCCTCGGCGAGAATCGAACTCACATCTAGCGCTTAGGAGGCGCTCGTTCTATCCGTTGAACTACGAGGAGAGCGCGCAATTCTAGCCGTTCGAGCGCCGGTGACCAAGCACGCCTTTGCCGTTTCCGTGGATTTTGTGGTTGACGTGGCCATTGTGCGGTTCGCGCTGGGGAAGCGAGGCTTCTCCATTCTGCTCTTCGGCCTGTACCGTCGAGGGAGGTGGTAGCAAGAAGTCGCGGGGGCGGGAGACGAAGCGCCGGACGATCATTTTCCCCAACTCGCGTCCCTGCGCGAAGGTGATGCGGCGCGCGCGCAGCGCGACGTAGAGGGTCAGCGCGAAGCTGACTCCGAGGTTCGTGAGCCCGATGAGCGCGATGCCCGCTGCCGACAGCGCGGCCAGCTGCCAGCTCAACGTGAAGTCCATGCCGACGGCAGCGTAGCCGACGTACGCGGACGAGAATGCGATGTGGCGGATGTCCAGCGGCAGGCCGAACAGGACCCCGAGCGCCGTCACGCCGCCGAGCAGGAAACCGAAGAAGAAATTCGCGGCCAGCGCGCCGAGGTTGTTCTCGACATAGGCCGCGACGCGCTCCATGCGCGCGGCGCCGAACACCCGACGAGGCCAGCGCAGTTGCAACAGCCGCTGCGGAATGCGTTCGTAGGCCGACAGGTTGTCGTAGTAGCCTGCGATCAGCCCGGACAGGAACAGGCAGAAACCGGCGATTGCGGCGAACAGGACCGCGCCGCTGACCGGATCGACCTGCCTGAGCAGTTCGCGCGCCTTGCCCGCTTCGGTGAACGGATCCCCGGTAAGCCAGTGGATTCCGATCGCGATCAGCATCGCCATCGGAATCGCAATGCCGATGTTGCCGAGGATTGCGGCAAGCTGACTGCGCACGGTGCGCGCGATGAGCTCGACGAGGTTCTCGAGGTTGCTGTTCCTGCCCTGCGCTTCGCCGATCGAAGCAGCGATCGCGTTGGCCGTCATCGCAGGCTGCTTGGTCGCCACCGTGCCGCCGAGAATGTGGATCAGCACGAAGCCGATGCCGTAGTTGAGGCAAAACGCCAGGGCTTCGGTCATCGGGGCGAAACCCTCGCGGCCCAGCACGATCTTCAGGCCCGTCATCGCTGCGATGATCAGCCCGCCGAGCGCTGCCGAGCCGAGAATGCCGAAGTATTCGCGACGGGTCGAGGTGATGTAGTGCTCGCCGGTCTTGCTTGCGCTTTCGGTCATGCGCATCGACAGCAGCTCGACGTTCTGCCCCCAGTAGTCGGAGAGCTTGTTCTTGCGGCACTCGGCGTGCACCAGTTGCTTGAAGATCCCGACGATCTGCGCCGCGACTGCGTCGATGCGTCGCTCGGCGTGCAGCCGATGGAGCAGGAACAGCAGGTCGGCCATCCGATCGAGGTGCTGGCGGAGGCGCTCGAGCTTGAAGGTGAGCGCCAGGCTCGTGCCGATCTTGGCCGCGCGCTTGCGGATCCGCAGGAGGACGTCGTCGCACTGGTCGAGCATCACCTGCAGGTGTTTTTCGTCTTCGACCAACTCCGAACCGTCCTTCCAGGCGCGCCGATAGTGGTCGAGATAGGCGACCAGTTCCTGGTTCTGCGCCAGAAAGGGCGATTCGTGTTCCTCGAGTGTCGGGTCGACGCGGATCAGCTCGGGCTCCAGCCCGATTGCCGACACGTGGTACGACAATACCCGCAGCGCCTCGAGGATTTCGGCGGCGGCGTGCGGCAGCCCGTAACCCTCTTCAGTGCTGTCCGCTTGGAGCGGAGTCGATCCGAAAACGCTGCGCAGGAACTCGATCCACTCCGCGTCGGGGATCGCGGTGACCCAGGCCTCGTCGTCCTTGCGGTGGAAGACGACGCTCAGCACGTCCTTCATGTAGTCGGTGTCGACCACTTCGGGCAGCAGCCTCCCGGAAATGCGGTGCGCCGTCTCGGAAAAGAAACCGGTGGACGGGAGCAGGCCGGACGAGACGTACAGCGACACCTGCTTGCGCTCCCGAAAGAGGCGGATCAATGCGTCGCACAGGCCTTCTGCAAGGTCGTGCCGGGAGGCGAGCGTGTGCGTCAGGCCGCGCAACGCCGTGATCGCCGCTTGCGTGTCGGACGCTCTGGCCGGGCGCAACTCATCGACCAGCGCGACCCACAGTGCGAGGTCGTCGTCGTGTTCTTCGCGGAACCGCCCCAACAATGCTTCCATGCTGCCTCGCCGATGGTGTTGTCTGCAAAATGTTGCACTGCATTATGCTCGAATGCGCCGCTATGGTAGCAGGCCGGTAAAATGGCTTTTCATTCCAATGAGTCCCTCGCCATGCCGCTGCTTTCTGTCGACAACGCCTGTCTCGCTTACGGACACGTGGATCTGCTCTCCCATGCGGACTTCCAGCTCGACGCGGGCGAGCGCGTGGCCCTGATCGGACGAAACGGCTCGGGCAAATCCAGCCTGCTGCGAGTGTTGGCCGGGCAGTCCGCGCTCGACGACGGGGCGGTGTGGCGGCAGTCCGGGCTGAAGGTCGCGTACGTGCCCCAGGAGGCCGATTTCCCGCTCGAACGCGACGTGTTCGCGACGATCGCCGACGGCCTGGGGGATGCCGCGCGCCTTCTGGTCGAGTATCACGCGGCAATGCACGCCGTCGCCGAATCGGCCAGTGAAGAGACGCTGGCGCGGCTCGAGGCGTTGCAGCACGCGGTCGAAGCCGCTGACGCGTGGCGGCTCAACCAGCGGGTGGACGAGATCCTGCTGCGCCTCGGCCTGCCTGGTGACGCGCTGGTTTCGAGCTTGTCCGGCGGGGGTGTCAAGCGCGTGTCGCTGGCGCGGGCGCTGGTCGCCGAGCCCGACCTGCTGTTGCTCGACGAGCCGACGAACCACCTCGACTTGGACGGCATCCTGTGGCTCGAAGCGCTGATCCGGGATTTCCGCGGCACGGTCGTCGTGATCACTCACGACCGCGTGTTTCTCGACAACGTTGCCACTCGCATCATCGAGCTCGATCGCGGCAAACTCGCGAGCTATCCGGGGCGTTTCAGCGATTATCAGCGGCGCAAGGCGGAGGAACTCGACGCCGAGGCGAAGGCGAGCGCGCGATTCGACAAGGTGCTCGCGCAGGAAGAAGGGTGGATACGCAAGGGGGTCGAGGCGCGGCGTACGCGCAACGAGGGCAGGGTGCGACGGCTCGAGGCGCTGCGGCGTGACCGGGCGGCGCGGCGCGAGCGGCTCGGCAACGTGAAGCTCGCCGTCGACAAGGGCGAGCAGAGCGGCCAGATGGTCGCCGAACTCATGGATGTGACGAAACGCTTTGGCGATCGCGTCGTCGTGCGCGACTTCTCGACGCGCATCCTGCGCGGCGACCGCATCGGGCTGATCGGGCCGAACGGCGCCGGCAAGACGACGCTGCTGAAGCTGATCCTCGGCGAAATCGCCCCGGATGCCGGGACGGTGCGCCGCGGCACGCGCCAGACGGTGGCCTACTTCGACCAGCTGCGCGAGCAGCTCGACCCGGAACTGCCGCTCACCGAGGTCATCAGCCCGGGTTCGGACTTCGTCGAGATCGGCGGCGAGCGCAAGCACGTCATCGGTTACCTCGGCGATTTCCTGTTCGCGCCGCAGCGTGCGCGTTCGCCGGTGAAATCGCTGTCCGGCGGCGAGCGTAACCGGCTGCTGCTCGCCCGGCTGTTCGCGCGACCGGCCAACGTGCTGGTGCTCGACGAACCGACCAACGACCTCGACATCGAGACCCTCGATCTGCTCGAGGAATTGCTGTCCGCGTACGAAGGCACGCTGTTCCTCGTCAGCCACGACCGCGCGTTTCTCGACAACGTCGTGACGCAGGTGATCGCCGCCGAAGGTGACGGGCGCTGGGGCGAATACGCCGGCGGCTATGCCGACTGGCAGCGGGTCAAGCAGGCCGAAGCGGAGCGCGGTGCGGAGCAGGCGCGGCTGGCCGCGACGCAGGCCAAAAGCGCTGCGCCCGCGCCGAAAGCGGCTGCGGTGACAGCGTCGCGGGGCGGCAAACTGTCGTTCAACGAGAAAAGGGAACTCGACGCCCTGCCTGATCGCATTGCGGCGCTGGAGGCAGAGCAGGGGGCGCTGCAATCGCGCCTCGCGGACCCGGCGCTGTACCAGGAAGCGCCGCACGAAGCCGTGCAGATCAAGGAGCGGCTCGACTCCGTGGAGCGGGAAATCGAAGATGCGCTGGTGCGCTGGGAGGCTCTGGAGACGCGAGCGGGTGGGTGAGGGGGTGCCAGGGGACCGGCACGTTCTGTGCAGACCGGAATTCGACCGGGGCGTCGACCGGATCGAGGGCGCGTAAAGGAGGGATGGCCCGCGCGGGCGGAGAGTCTTCGATTCATCGCTTCCGGGCCGCCTGAACCGGAGCGGCAAGCGCATAGGCCGGACGGAGCGTGAAAAAGTCGATCGCGGGATTTGGCTATAATCGGTCCAAAAAACCGCGGTGTCCGAAACCGGGACGCCCATATTCACCGCGCATCCCAACCGAGAGGAGTTGCCCCAAGTGACTGCGCCGTTCAAAGCGTTCCTGATCGATCAGGACGAAAGCAGGAAAGTCTCCAGCCGCATGACAACGCTGACCCGCGAGCAACTCGACGCCGGCGACGTGCTGATCCGGGTCCATTATTCCAGCATCAACTACAAGGATGCGCTGGCGGCGACCGGTGCCGGCAAGATTATCCGGCGTTTTCCATGCGTGGGCGGCATCGACCTGTGCGGCGAAGTCGTGGAAAGCGCGGATGCGCGTTTCCGGACCGGCGACAAGGTGATCGCGACCAGCTTCGACATCGGCGTGTCGCACCACGGTGGTTATGCCGAATACGCGCGCGTGCCGGCCGGGTGGGTCGTGCCGCTGCCCGACGGGCTGGATCTCTTCGAAGCGATGGCGCTCGGCACGGCCGGCTTCACGGCCGCGCTGGGGATCGTGCGGATGGAAGACAACGGGCTCGCGCCCGAGCGCGGCCCGGTCGTCGTGAGCGGTGCGACGGGTGGCGTCGGCGGACTTTCGATCGACATGCTGTCGCGGCTCGGCTATCACGTCGTCGCGCTGACCGGCAAGGAGGCCGAAGACGATTACCTTCGGATGCTCGGCGCCGCAGAGGTGCGACTGCGCAGCACGATCGACTTCGACAACGTGCGCCCGCTCGAAGCGACGCAGTGGGCCGGCGCGGTCGATAACGTCGGTGGAAAGATCCTGCACTGGATCCTCGCGACGATGAAGCAGGCCGGCACCGTCGCGAGCATCGGCAACGCCGCGAGCTTTCATCTGGAGACAACGGTGTTCCCGTTCATCCTGCGCGGCGTGAGCCTGCTCGGCGTCGATTCCGGCTACATGAGTTTTCCGACGCGCGAGCGCGTCTGGCAACGTCTTGCGGGCGATCTCAAGCCGCGTCACCTCGCGGCGGTTACACGCACCATTGCGTTCGACGAATTGCCGGGCGCGTTCGACGCCTTCATAAAGGGCGAAGTGAAAGGCCGTACCGTCGTGCGGATAGGCGCCTGAGGGCACCCGACGGCCCCGGGCGTGTCACCGGAGATTCCCGATCATGAGCGAGGAAGAGCATCAGCCGTTGCCGAAGGTGCTGATCGTCGACGACTCGCGCATGGTGCGGGCATCGGTCATCAAGCTGATCCGCGGGCGTTTCGAGTTCCGCGAGGAGGCTGACGGCGAGGCCGGCTGGCAGGCGTTGCTGGTGGATCCGACGATTCACCTGGTGCTGACCGACATCGGCATGCCGCAGCTCGACGGGTATGGCCTGCTCGAGCGCGTCCGGGCGTCGAAGCTGTCGCGCATCCATGACCTGCCGGTGATCGTGATTTCCGGCGACGAGGACGATTCGGCGCGCGAACGAGCCCGCCGCCTCGGCGCCAACGATTTCATCACCAAAGGCATCGGCGCCGCGGAGCTGCTTGCCCGCCTCGATTCGCTGACCCGGCTCGCGCAGACGCGGCGCGAGCTCGAGGAAAGCCGGGCGGCGCTCGCGAAGCATAGTCCCGTCGATCCGGTCTCGGGCCTCGTCACCGAGGCCTGCCTGACCTGGCGCGCGGAGCAGGAACTCGCGCTGGCGCGGCGTCGCCGCGGCAACATCAGCGCGATGGTCGTCGAGATCGACCGCTACGAGCAACTCGTCGTGCTGCACGGCGCCCACGTCGCCCAGCTCGTCACGCGCAAGCTGTCAAAAATACTTTCCACCAAGGTGCGCAAGGAAGATACCGTCACGGAGCTTGCCCCGGCACGATTCGCCGTGCTCTCGCCGGCAGGCGGCTGGGGCGGGAGCTGCGCGTTCGCGCTGCGCCTGCAGAAGGCGATGGAAAAGCTCGTGATGACCTATCGCGAGGAGCGCATTCGCATCAGCGTGACGATCGGCGTGTCGAATTCGACGAACGACGACATCGGCACTGTCAGCGAACTGGTCGGGCTTGCGACGCAGCGCGCGCAGACCGGCCGGCAAGCCGGGGGCAACCGCGTCATCGGCGACCGCGGAGAAGTCACCCAGGCGTTCGTCGATCGGCTGATCACGCAGGCGGTCAGCATCGACCAGGCCCTCGAGCGCATCCGGGCCGGAGAAAGCGCCGAGGTCACGGCGCAGCTGCCGCAGGTCATTGCCACGCTGCTTCCGCTGCTGCAGTTGCTAGAATCACGGCTTCGTTGCGGAATCCCGCTCGATCGTCTGGAAAAATACCAAATGGACGGTAGTGCGGAAAACGACACTGCGGCGGAAAGTTGAACAGCATTGCCAACAGAAAAATACAAGGCAGTCACGGGGCGCTCCCGAGGTCCGGGGAGTGGGAGCCGCAGGGGCGCCTGGAAGTCGTTCGCAAATGACGGGAATCTTGAAGGGAGAGGAATGCTCATGACGACGTACAAGGAATTTCATCGCCGTTCCATCGATAGCCGTGACGAGTTCTGGGCGGAAGAAGCCCGGCTCATCGACTGGAACAAGCAGCCCGAGCAGATCTGCGATTTTTCGCAGCCCCCGTTCGTGAAGTGGTTCAAGGGAGGCGAGACGAACCTCTGCTACAACGCCGTGGATCGCCACGCCGCGGTGCGCCCCGATGACCGGGCGTTGGTATATATCTCGACCGAGACCGACGAGGAGAAGGTGTACTCGTTTGCGCAGTTGCAGCGCGAGGTGGAGCGCATGGCCGCGATCTACCAGGAGCTCGGCGTCGGCAAGGGCGACCGCGTGCTGATCTACATGCCGATGATCGCCGAAGCGGCGTTCGCGATGCTCGCCTGCGCACGCATCGGAGCGATTCACTCGGTCGTGTTCGGCGGCTTTGCCGCGGGTTCGCTCGCGACCCGCATCGACGACGCGAAGCCGGTGCTGATGGTGAGTTCGGATGCCGGCATGCGCAACGGCAAGCCGGTGCCATACAAGCACCTCGTCGATGAAGCGTGCAAGATCGCCGAATTCCCGCCGCAGAAAGTCCTGCTCGTGGACCGCGGGCTCGACAAAGGTTTCTCAAAAGTCGAAGGCCGCGACGTCGATTACGCCGAACTGCGCGCGAAGCACCTCGACGCGAAAGTGCCCGTGACCTGGCTCGAGTCCTCCGAGCCGAGCTACATCCTGTATACGTCCGGCACGACCGGCAAGCCGAAGGGCGTGCAGCGCGACACCGGCGGCTATGCGGTTGCGCTCGCGTCGTCGATGAAGCACATCTTCACCGGCTTTGCTGGGGAGACGATGTTCGCGACCTCCGACATCGGCTGGGTCGTCGGCCACAGCTACATCATCTACGGGCCGCTGCTCGCCGGCATGGCGACGGTCATGTATGAAGGCACGCCGCTGCGCCCGGACGCCGGAATCTGGTGGCAGATCGTCGAGAAATACAAGGTCAACGTGATGTTCTCGGCGCCCACTGCAGTGCGCGTGCTGAAGAAGCAGGACCCGGCTTTCCTGAAGAAATACGACCTGTCGTCGCTGAAGCATCTTTTCCTCGCCGGTGAGCCGCTCGACGAGACGACGCACAAGTGGATCATGGACGAGCTCGGCATCCCGGTCATCGACAACTACTGGCAGACCGAAACGGGCTGGCCGATGCTCTCCGCGGTGCGCGGCATCGAGGAGACGCCGATCAAGTACGGCTCGCCGAGCTTCCCCGTGTATGGCTACGACCTGCGCATCTTCCGCGAGGACGGCAGTGAATGCGGTGCCAACGAGAAAGGTATCGTCGGCGTCGTCCCGCCGTTGCCGCCGGGATGCCTGTCGACGGTGTGGGGCCAGGATGATCGTTTCGTCAGCACGTATTTCACGCTGTTCCAGGACCCGGTCGTGTTCTCGTCGTCGGACTGGGGCATCAAGGACGAAGACGGCTACCACACGATCCTCGGGCGCATGGACGACGTCATCAACGTGGCGGGTCACCGTCTCGGCACGCGCGAGATCGAGGAGGCGATCCAGGCGAATGCAGCGATCGCCGAAGTCGCGGTCGTGGGCGTCGCCGATCCGCTGAAAGGGCAGATGCCGATGGCTTTCGCGGTGGTCAAGGACGCTTCGCGCGTCGATACGGCCGAGAAACGCGCCGAACTCGAGAAGGATGTCATGAAGACCGTCGACACCCTGCTCGGTGCGATCGCACGCCCCGGGCGCGTGCATTTCATCTCCGGATTGCCGAAGACGCGCTCGGGCAAGATGCTGCGTCGCTCGATCCAGGCGCTCGCCGAAGGGCGTGATCCGGGCGACCTGACGACGATTGACGATCCGGCCACGCTCGAGCAGATCAGGACGTCGCTGGCGGGCTGACCCGAAACCTTTTCTCACCAGGACGAAGGCCCCTCGCGCGGGCCTTCGTCGCCTTGGGTCGAGCCCCATTCACGGCCGCTCAAGGGCCGTATCGCCTCTGCCGCATCAAAGCGCCGCCCGCGAGCATCCTCGCTTCGGGAATCTGGGCGAATTCCGCCGTCATCCAGCGGCAGCGTGTCTCCACAAGTCGAATCCCGTGAAGTCTCCGCACTCGAAAGTTCGCGTCAGTGCGCCTTCAAGTGTGTCGTGATATTTTACACCCCGCTTTCGTGCATCAGGCATAAAGCCCATTCAAATTAAAGAGATAAGTGGTCTGGCATGGACTATGCAAGCGGAAAGCCGGGCGGAGAAACGTCGAAGTTCCTCGAGGGAGCCGCGACTCTGGCCGGCCAGATCCGAAGGTTCGATGTTGGAAAAGGAGATTTGTCATGACCACGAGCACAGTCCGCAGCACCTTGCTGGCAGCTAGCCTGATGGCAGGCGGATTAATCATGGGCGGAGTCGCTCATGCAACGCCGGGAACTCTCTTTACCGGAAACAACAGCCTTGCATTCGACGCCGCCAGCGCCACGGTCATTGGAGGCGGCAGTTTTGTCAATGTGTCCTCCAGCGAGTTGGAATGGGTCGACACGGGCGACCCGACCGATAATCACAGCTTCCTGACGATTATTCCGCCGAGCAACACTGATGTAGTCATCTCCTCCGATTTTGGAGCGGAAGAGGTTGCGCGGATTCGCCATACGAACAACATCATCCCGGTGGGAAGCTTCGCTTTCACAGTCGATCTGATCGATCAGTTCACTCTTTCGGGCGCGACGTTCGCCCTCACCGGAACCAATCAACTTCCCGAACTGACCTTGAATGTTGATTTCACCGAAACGCCTAACGACGAGCCGTGCCCCGCACCGAATCCGCTCGGCAGCACTTGCGACGACATTTTCCAGATTTCGAACCTGGACCAGGTGATCAACTCGTTCCTCTTTACCGCCAATGGAGAACAATTTGTTCTCACGTTCGACGTTGACGCCAGCGCGGGCGAGGGAACGTTCTTTGACGACGCGGGCAACATTATCTACACCGCGGAAAATTTTGTAAGTGAGATCGTCATCACGGCGCGTATCGACCAGGCCGAGGTGCCGGAACCGGGTACGCTCGCATTGCTGGGTATCGGGCTGGCCGCGTTGCCGGGAGCGGGCATGTGGCGTAAATCGAAAAAGGCTGGCATGAAGACGGCCTAATGAATGTGGTGCCAACGAGAAAGGTATTGTCGAGGTTGCCCCGCCGCTGCCGAAAACGCGTTCGGGCAAGATGTTGCGCCGCTCGATCGGGGCGCTCGCCGAAGGCCGTGATCCAGGCGATCTGACGACGATCGACGATTCAGCACGCTCGAGCAGATCAGGACGTCGCTAGCCGGCTGGTCCGCAACCTCTCGCCCGATGACGAAGGCCCCTCGCGGGCCTTCGTCCGTTTGGCGGAGTCCGATTCGGGACGGCTCACGGACCGTATCGCCTCTGCCGCATCGAAGCGCTGCCCGGGATGATCATCGTCTCTGGAATCGGTGCGGATTCCCGCGTCATGTCCGGCGGCGTGTCTCCACAAGTCGAATCCCCTGAGTTCTCTCCACTCGAAAGCTGGCGCAAGCACTCATCTCGCGGCGTCGAAATATTTTACACTCCGCTTCTGCGCATCAAGCATAAAACGCATATAAATTAAATAGATAAACGATCTGGCATGGACTGTGCGAGAGGGTAACCGGGCGGAGAAACGTCGAAGCTTCTCGAGGGAGGCGCGACTCTGGCCGGCGAGATCCGAAGGTTCGATGTTGGAAAAGGAGATTTGTCATGACCACGAGCAGATTCCGTAACACTTTGCTGGCAGCAAGCCTGATGGCGGGCGGATTAATCATGGGCGGAGTCGCTCATGCAACGCCAGGAACCATATTCGAGGCGGTAGACCTCCTCGAGTTTATTCCCGGTTCCGTCGACCCCGGCGTCGGAGTCGGCGGCTTTGTCAGTGCAACGGAGGACGAGTTGCAATGGCGGGACACGGGTAACCCAGCCAGTGCGCATAGCTTCCTGAGGATTCTTCCGCCGAGCAACGATCCTGTCAATCTCGTATCCGATGCCGGGTGGTTTAACGTCGCCCTGGTCGAGCACGAGAACAACGTCATTCCGGGTTCGACGTTCAATTTCACTGTCGATATGCGCGACAATTTCAGCCTCGCCGGCGCAACCTTCGATGTCACGGGCACCAGCAGCCTTCCGGAAGTCATTCTGGAAGTAAACTTCACGGAAACGCCGAACGTGGACCTGGCTGACTGCGCCGAGCCGAATCCGCTTGGGAGCCAATGCGACGACATTTTCGCAGTACCGAATCTGGATTCCGTGATCAACACGTTCCTGTTCTCCGCCCTTGGAGAGCGGTGGATGCTCTCGTTCCAGATAGACCCGGACGAGGATACAGGCACCTTCTTCGACGACGAAGGCAACATCATCTTCACGGCCGAAGCGGAGACAAGCCAATTGTTTATCCAGGCACGCATCGACCAGGTCGAGGTGCCGGAACCGGGTACGCTCGCGTTGCTGGGTATCGGCCTGGCTGCGTTGCCCGGAGCGGGTATGTGGCGCAAGGCGAAAAAAGCTGGCACGAAGAAGGCCTGAAGCGAGCGTTTCAGCCTGGTAGCCGGATGCGGAGTAACCGCAGGGCCCGAAAGGTCCTGAGGTTACTCCGCATTTCGTTGAATGGTATTCGAGGTTTCAACGGGGAGGGGCATTTCGTGAGAAATGCCCCTCCTCACGTTTTTCCTGCCGCGTGGATCGGGCGCCGCTCTTCTTCAAGAGGACTCTGCTCGAGAGCGCCGCTGTTTCATCCACGCGGATGCTTTTTGTCGAGGTAGCGTCCGAGAACCCGCGGCAGATAGTCTTCCCAGCGTGACAGGCTCATGCCGCTGGCCGACAGCCAAGCCAGATATTCTTTATTGTCGAACCCTTGCTGGTCGCCGAGGTAGTCGACATAGATCGGAAGAGTCGCAAGGGCCCCCCTACGATGCGCCGGAGCGAAACGTATGGCGGCCTGTTGCAGCACCGAGAACAAGCGGTGCGGCAACAGGATGCCGAATGGAACGGCGAGGCCGTGGCGCGTGAATGTCTCTTGGACGCGCGTTCGCAATGTCTTGAGCGGGATCGAACGGTCGGGGCCCGAACACAGATGGTAGATCCGGCCGACGGTCTGTTCATCGACGGTGGCGCGTGCGATTGCACCGGCGACGGCATCGACCGGGATGATGTCGAGCCGCACCTCGCCCAGATCCGGCAGGATTCCGTAAGTGCGGCGGCCGGAAAGAAATTCGCAGATGAAATAGAAGATCTGGAAGTGGATGATGCGGCCGTCACGCGAATCGCCGATCACCATGCTGGGGCGATGCACCGTGATCGGCAGATGCTCCTGTTCGATCGCCGCGCGAACGAGAATTTCGGCTTCTGCCTTGGATTGCTCGTAAGTGTTGTGAAACTCGCGCGGCTCGTCGATCCAGCGTTCGGGCAGTGCGCCGGGACGTTTGCCGGCGATGCCCACGGTGCTGACGAAATCCACTTTGCGCAAGGTTCCGCTGCGCGCAAGCGTGCGGGCCAGCGACAGAATTTCTTGGGCCGAACCGACTGCGGAGCGGCGCGCGTCGTCCAGTGTGTCGTTCATGCGCACGCTGGCCGCGCAATGAACGATGTGCGTAGTGTCGGCACACAGGGTCGCGTAGTCGCTGTCGCTCAAGCCGAACCGGGGCTGCGACGCATCGCCGCGCAGCGCCGTCAGCCGCGTGCGAGGTTCGGCGTCCGGGGGCAGCTTCCAGAACCGGCACAACTCTTCCATGCGTTCGGTCAGGTGATGTTCCGACTTCGCTCGCAGGAGAATCCGCACGCGCGTGTGAGTATCCGCATACAGCAGAGGAACCAGGGCGCTGCCGACAGCGCCTGACGCGCCGGTGACGAAATAGGTATTCATGGTGCGTTGATCACTCGGGGTCGGGAGGGGGTGGTTGGCGCGCGTGGGGAGGCACGGTCGTATGCTTCCTCGATCTGCGCGCGAAATCGTTCTTCGATCGGCTTGCGCCGAAGCTTGAGGTTGGCCGTGAGTTCGCCGCCAGTGACCGTGAACGCCTGCAGGCTGAGAATGAGTGCCCCCGGGCGCTGGTAGTCACTAAAGCCTTCACAGGCGGCAGCGACATCATCTGAAATCCTGGCGGATGTCGCGGCGGTGTGAATTTCGCCGGCGAGCGGGTGCCGGGAGTCGAGCGCGAGAATGGCAACGGGGTAGGGCCGATCGCGTCCGACGACGACCGCATGATCGACGTAGTCGAGCTGCTTCAGTGCTGCCTCGATCGGCGCCGGAGCGATGCGGCGCCCTGTCGAAGTCTTGAACACTTCGCTTTTGCGTCCCTCGAGCCAGACGTAGCCTTCGTCGTCGATCCTGGCGTAATCGCCAGTGTGCAGGAATCCATCGGCACTGAGCGGCGCCACGTCAGCGGTTTCGCCGTAGTAGCCCGAAAACACGCCGGCGCCGCGGACCAGCAGCTCATGGTCGTCGGCAACCCGCAGTTCGTTGCCGGGAAGCGCCTGACCGACGCTCCCGAATCGAAAGCGCTGGGGGGTGTTCACGGCGACCGGAATCACGTTCTCGCTGATGCCGTAGGCTTCGAGGACAAGCCAGCCCAGGCCGTGGAAACGCTCCAGCAGCCAGCGCGGCATCGGCGCTGAGCCGCTGACCATGAACTGCAGTTCGTGCCCCATGACTGACCTTACCCGGCGCAGAAGAGGTATCGCGAGCGGGTGCAGCGCGCGCCACACCAGCGCCGGTCGTTGGCCTGCGCGGCGCGCTTCGGCATTGCGGCAGCCGACGGTCCATGCTCCGTGAATGAGGCCGCGAACCGGCGCAGACTGCTTCGCGAGCTCGCCGAGGATCCCGGCGTGCAACTTCTCGAAGAAACGAGGGACGCCGAGGAAGAAGGTCGGCTGGATCTGCGGGAGAAGGCGGACGATTTGATCCGGCTTGTCGACAAAATACGATCTCGCCCCGCAACTCACCGCGCAAAAGTTGATGATGCGCTGAAAGAGGTTCGACAGGGGCAGCCAGCAAGCCAGACGTGAATCCTGTCGCAGCGAAGGAAAACGCTCGAGAATGGTGTCGCATGCTTGCGCGATCTGCCGATGCGAGTACGCGATACCTTTTGGCTGTCCGGTGCTGCCTGACGTGAAGACGATCGTGGCTATGTTTTCGGGCAGGGGAGGGGGCATCGGGGGACGAGGGCTCTTCTGCGCTTCCAGCAGCTGTCCGAGAGTGTGACCGTGGTGCGCCGAGGCGTCCCGCTCACAGGTGATCGTGATCTCCGGAATTCGCCACAGCTCGCCGAACGTCCGAAGCGTCTCGGAGGTCGAGGTTATCAGGAGGCGCGGCTGGGTGAGGTCCAGGATGTGCCGCACGTTGCGTGGTGCATCGTGCGCGTCGATGCCGATCACCACGGCACCCACCGCAAGCGCCGCGAGCTGGCAATACTCCCACTCGGGCGAAGTGGGCAGCGCGATCGCTACCCGATCGCCGGTTTGCAGGCCCAAGTCGGAGAAATGACGAGCCAGGGTGTCGACCCGTTGCGCGACTTCGCGCCACGTGACCGGCTGCCATGCGCGCCCATCGACCTGATGCAGATATGCGAGCTGGTCGGGAGATGCGGCGGCTCGAGCCTGCAAGCGCTCCGGCAGGGTCTGCAACGAAGCATTCATTTCAGGCGCGGCGCAACAGCGGAGGGTCGTAGGCGCCTCTCGGCAGTGTGATGCGAAGATCCGTTTCCGCGAGACTCAACCAGTTCATGCTGCGGCGCACCTCGCGTCCCAGGCCGATCTTGTTGCGGATCATGAAGTTGACGACGGGAGTCGCCAGCCGCCAGTAATTTCGGCTGGCCTTCCCTTCCCGGATCAGCGCCGAGAACTCGGGCACATAAGGGTTGTAACCGAAGTGCTTCAGGTCCGAAAACATCATCAGCCAGTTGATCGGATAGTTGCTGACGATCGGGTTCGCATGGGAGCTGCGCTGCACCAGGGCGAGTTCGGTCACCTTGCGAATCACCTGCTCCTGATCATAGTCCCAGGCGTGGTAAGGAGCGAGATAGCGCGGGAAGGGGGTGTTCTCCGGCAACTTGAGCGGATTGTAGAACGCAGCAAGTTCGTCGGCGGAGAATTGCCCGCTCTCGACGAGGTGCGGCGGCGTCCAGTCCTCGCTCCTGATCAGCGCGGGGTCGAACTCGTAGAGCATGCGTTCGGGCTCGGGCTGGCCCGGCGAATAGCCCGCGAGAACGAGCGGGATATTTTTCTCCAGCGCCAGCCGGATTGCTGCGCCTTCGAACAGCGGCGCGTAGACATAGGAAACGGTGTACACGGCGCCGCGCGCTTCCTGATTGCACAGGAGGTAGCGAAAGAGCTTTGTCAAAAACCCGTGCGCGGGTCTGAAAACGACGTGATCGATGTCGAGCTTGCGCAGCGCAAGGCGAATGTTGTTCCATGCGACGGGTGGCAGGTCGATATCGCAGGTGAACGCGAGCACCCGCAAACCGTAATCGACTTTCAAGCGGTGAAGGAGGTAAAGACTGTCCTTCCCGCCGCTGAGCGGCACGACGCAATCGTATTCGGAGCCGGGATGGTTGCGCGCTGCCTTCAGGGTGGCTTCAAGGTCTTCGCGATACTTCAAAGCCGCTGAAGTCGCCTGGGCGTCGGGCGACCGGGCACGACAGAAGCTGCACTCTCCGCTCGCGTCAATATCAGCTCCGGGCACGATGTCCGGCAGCAAGCATTTCCTGCATTTTTTCATCCTGATTGATCCCCTGGGTCCGGCCGCTCGATGGGAGTTCTGTCACTGCCTGCGGATGATTCATCGAAACGGGAGTTTCGCGGCTCCTTGAAGGCCTTGTCGTTCGTCACGGATCTGCCCCGCAGTTCCGCGGTCCACCGAATTCGAAAGCAAGAGCCGGAGTGCGTCATTATCCGGCGTCCGCTAGATTCTAGCCATCGGACCACGGAAAGGATGCAGGATCATGACGATAAAGCGTGAAGCGCTCGCGGCAGCGACCGCCCGGTTTGCGATCGGTGAATGTTCGCTGGGGGCGGTTCTCGTCGCTGCGAGCGCGCGGGGGGTGTGCGCGATCCTGATCGGCGACGATCGGGAGCGGCTCGCGCGTGACCTGCAGGAACGCTTTCCGCGTGCCGCGCTGATCGGCGGTGATGCCAAATTCGACCAGACTGTTGCGACCGTGGTCAGGTTCGTCGAATCTCCCGCGCTCGGGCTGGAGCTGCCCCTCGACATTCGCGGCACGGCGTTCCAGCAACGGGTGTGGCAGGCGTTGCAGGAGATTCCGGCGGGCCAGACAGCGAGCTACACCGAGATCGCGCGGCGAATCGGCGCGCCGAAGGCCGTCCGGGCGGTGGCCGGAGCGTGCGCAGCGAACCCGCTGGCCGTCGCGATCCCGTGTCATCGCGCCGTGCGCAACGACGGTCAACTGTCGGGCTACCGCTGGGGGATCGAACGCAAGCGTGCGCTGCTCGATCGCGAGGCCGGGCGATGACTGCGGTGCTGTCTTGTGAAGTCGGGTTGCCGGCGGATTTCCGCACCGACGATGTGCTCGCTTTCCATCGCCGCGATCCGCTCGCAGTTGCGGAACGAGTCGAGGGGCGAACGCTGCAGAAAGGCGTCGCGTGGGAAGGCCGCCCGGCCTGCCTGACGATCAGGTTCGACGGCGCCCACGCGAGCGCCGAACTCGCGGTAGACGGGACGCCGAGCGCCGCTGCGCCCGCGGCGCTCGCACAGCTGCTGCCGCGCATGCTGGGCCTGACCCAGCAGGTCGAGGTGTTCGAACGCGCCTATCGCGACCATCCGCAACTGGGCCCGCTCATCGCCCGCCATCCCGGGCTGCGAGTGCCGCTGTCGGCGACTCCGTTCGAAGCGCTCAGCTGGGCGATAACGGGGCAGCAGATCAGCGTGCGGGCGGCGATCTCGCTACGGCGCCGGCTGATCGAAGTCGCCGGGCTGCGCCATTCGGCGGGGCTTGCCTGCTATCCCGATGCGGAACGGCTTGCCGTACTGAACGAGGCGGATCTGCGTTCGGGCGGCTTCTCGCAGGCGAAAGCGCAGACGCTGATCAGGCTCGGCCGTCTCGTCGCCGAGGACGAGCTGCCACTCGATGCCTGGATCGCGACGCTGCCGGTCGACGAAATTCGCGAACGCCTGATGCGAGTGCGCGGCATCGGGCCATGGACGATCGATTACGCGCTGCTGCGGGGTTTCGGCTGGCTGGACGGATCGCTGCACGGCGATGTCGCGGTGCGACGCAGCCTGCAGGCGGTGCTCGATTGCCCGGACAGCGTCACCGAAGGACAGGCAAAGCGCTGGCTTGCGGAATTCTCGCCGTGGCGCTCATTGATTGCGGCGCACCTTTGGGCTGTCGGGTTGGGCAAGCTCCCTTAGCATCCGGTCGGGCGTGCTTCCGGGAAAGGGGAGGTGGAGCCGGCCGGCCACAAAGAAATAGCCCCGCGTTATGGCCGGTCTGCTATTTCGCTTGTCTTTCCGAAATACTACCTCCGAAAGACTTTGACCGACCGCGCGGGGCACACCCCTATTCTAGTTCGGGATTGTGAACTTGCAAGGTTCGGGTACTGGTTGCCGGGATTGCGATGAGGCGAAATCCCCCGTCCGCGGTAACGCATTCCTCGGGGATGTCGCACTGCCGTTGCACATGGCTGCAAGGATCCGCTACGCGGGGTTCCCGCCGGCGACCCAGTGTCCCGACTTGCCACCGAGTTTCTCGACGAGCTGGATGCCGTCCATGCGCATGCCGCGGTCGACCGCCTTGCACATGTCGTAAATCGTCAGCAGCGCGACGCTGACCGCGGTGAGCGCTTCCATCTCGACGCCGGTGCGTCCGACGGTCTCCGCGGTCACGCTGCAGGCGACCGCGCTCGCCGGGGCGTCGAGTGCGAACTCGACTGCGACCCGCGTCAGCGCAATCGGGTGGCACAGCGGGATCAGCTCGCTGGCGCGCTTCGATGCCTGGATGGCGGCGATACGGGCGATGCCGAGCACGTCGCCTTTTTTCGCGGTGCCGGACTGGATCATCGCGAAAGTGGCCGGCTGCATCGTGATCCGGCCTTGTGCGACCGCAACGCGACGGGTTTCGCGCTTGTCGCCAACATCCACCATGTGGGCCTGTCCGTCGGCGTCGAAATGGGTGAGGATCGGGGTGAGGGTCGGAGGCGTGCCGGATTGTGTCATGAACTCTGTGCGCGTCGCGGCCATAGCGCGATACATTCCGCGCGGAACGGTTGGAAGTGGATGGGTATCATAGCACCCGATGATCAAACGACTTTTTATCCTGCTGCTGTGCGTCGCGATGATGCCGCGCCTGAACGCGGCCGATCTGCCGGATCTCGGCGACGTTGCGGCGTCCGAGCTTTCTCCGCTGGCCGAGCGCAGGATCGGCGAATCGATCATTCGCGAGATCCGTTTCCGCGATGCCGCCTATCTCGACGACGCCGAAATCGAGGACTACATCGATCGCCTCGGGCAGCGCCTCGTGACGGCGAGTTCGGCGCCGTACCAGGCGTTCGACTTTTTCGTCATCCGCGATGCGACGCTCAATGCCTTCGCGCTGCCGGGCGGCTTCATCGGCGTGCATAGCGGGCTGATCCTGGCGGCCGAATCGGAATCCGAGCTGGCTTCGGTGCTCGGGCATGAAATCGCCCACGTGACGCAGCGCCACATTGCCCAGCTGGTCGGCAAGCAGAGCCAGTCGAGCATGGTGATGCTCGCGTCGCTGCTCGTCGCGGTGCTCGCGGCGCGCAGCAATTCGCAGATCAGCGAGGCGGCGATCGCCGCCGGGCAGGCCGGGGCGATCCAGTCGCAGCTCGGCTACACGCGCGACTTCGAACGCGAGGCGGACCGCCTGGGTCTGCAGACGCTCGAAGGCGCGGGCTACGATGTGCGTGGCATGCCGAGCTTTTTCGAGCGTCTGCAACGCGCGAGCCGTTTCTATGAGAACAATGCGCCGAGCTACCTGCGCACCCACCCGCTGACCGGCGAGCGGATTTCGGACATGGGCAACCGTGTCGCGCAGATGCGTTACCGGCAGGTGCCGGATTCGCAGGATTTCGGCTTCGTGCGGGCGAAGTTGCGCGTCACTGCGGTCGCGCCGCTCGACGCAGTGCGGGAATTCCAGTCGCGGGCGGCGAAGCCCGGAGCCGACGCCGCGGAGCGCTATGGACTGGCGCGCGCGCTGCTCGCCGCCGGGCGGATCGATGAGGCAACCAAGGCGCTCGACGCGGTGCGGCGCGACGCTCCCGCGTCGCCGTTCATCGAATCTCTCGCGGCCGAGTTGCGGCTTGCAGCGCGTGAGCCCGCCGCCGCAGTGAAGATTCTCGAGGCGGCGCAGGAGCGATTCCCCGACAGCCGCGCGCTGCGCTACGCACTGATCGATGCATTGCTGCAGGCCGGCCGCGCTGCGGAGGCGGCCGCGATGGCGCGTGCGGACGCGCTGCGCCGCACCGACGATGACCGCATGTGGACGCTCGTCGCGCGCTCGGAGGCGGCGCTCGGCCGCCGCACCGCGCAGCATCGCGCGCAGGCGGAAGTGTACGTGCTGCAGGGAAGTCTCCCGGCCGCGATCGAGCAACTCGACCTCGCGCGTCGGGCGGGGGACGGCGACTTCTACGAACTTTCCGCCGTCGATGCGCGGGTGCGCGAACTGAAAGCCGAGGAACGCCAGCGCCGGCTCGACAGGCGCGAGGGGAACTGAGCGCCCCGGAGACGGCTTTGCGGTTTTCGCCCCCCGAGAGGGGCAAAAAACTTGGGGCGGCCCGGCGTTTTTCTCAGGAGCCGTGCAGGTCGCCTTTCGCGAATGGGGGACGAGCCTTTAGAATCCGCCGCTTGATCGATCGAGGAATGCGACGAGGAATGAACTGATGGATTTCGACAAGGAAGTCGATGCGCGTGGGCTGACCTGCCCGCTGCCGATCCTGCGCGCGAAGAAGATGCTCGCGGAAATGACCCCCGGACAGGTGGTGCGCGTGCTCGCCACGGACCCCGGATCGGTGAAGGATTTCCAGGCGTTCGCGAAGCAGACCGGCAACGATCTGCTGCAACAGGGCGAGACGGCCGACCAGGCTTTCGAATTCTTCCTTCGACGCAAGTAGGATTTCGCGGCCCCTTTTTTATCGCCGCGCATCGACGCCGATAAAAAAGGGGCCACCCATCGACTGCGGGCGGTCCCCTGCGTTGTGCCGTTGCTGGCTCAGCGTGCGCCGAGTCTTTCCAGTTGCGGACGCAGTTTTTCGAGCGTCGCTTTGAACCCGGCGAGCCGCTCGCGTTCCTGCTGCACGACCGTGGCTGGCGCGCGTGCGACGAAGCTCTCGTTGGCGAGCTTGCTCTCGGCTTTCGTCATTTCACCTTCGAGGCGGGCGATCTCTTTCGCGATGCGCTCGCGCTCTGCGGCGATGTCGATTTCGACGCGCAACATCAGCTTGAAGCTGCCGGCGACGGCGACCGGAGCGAGTTCGTCGGTGCCGATTTCGTCGACGACCGCCACCTCCGACAGCCGCGCAAGGCCGGCGAGATAGGGCGCGTAGCTCTTGAGCGTCGTCGCGTCGCCCGCGGCGACGAGCGGCATGCGCTGGGCCGGCGAGATGTTCATCTCGCTGCGCAGGTTGCGGCAGGTGCCGACGATCGCCTTCAGCTCGGCGATCTTCGCCTCAGACGCTTCGTCGAGCCGTGACAGGTCGGCTTCGGGGTAGCGGGCCAGCATGATGCTGTCGGCGTCCTTGCGCCCGGCGAGCGGCGCGACCGTCTGCCACAGCTCCTCGGTGATGAACGGAATGAGCGGATGCGCGAGGCGCAGCACCGTCTCGAGCACGCGCAGCAAGGTGCGCCGCGTCGCGCGCTGTTGCGCTTCGGTGCCGCCCTGGATCTGCACTTTCGCGAGTTCGAGGTACCAGTCGCAGTATTCGTCCCAGACGAATTCATACACCGCTTTCGAGACGAGGTCGAAGCGGTAGTCGTTGAAGTGCTGCGCGACGTCGGCTTCGGTGCGCTGCAGCTTCGACACGATCCAGCGGTCGGCGAACGAGAAGTCGAGGTTCGCGACGTTGCATGCGGCGCTGCCGGCCGCGGCACTGATGCCGCAGTCCTGGCCTTCGCAGTTCATCAGCACGAAGCGCGTCGCGTTCCACAGCTTGTTGCAGAAGTTGCGGTAGCCCTCGCAGCGCGACAGGTCGAACTTGATGTCGCGCCCCGGGGTCGCGAGCGACGCGAACGTGAAGCGCAGCGCATCGGTGCCGAACGCGGGGATGCCTTCGGGAAATTCCTTGCGCGTTTTCTTCTCGATGCTCTGCGCCTGCTTCGGGTTCATCAGGCCGACGGTGCGTTTCTTCGCGAGTTCGTCGACGGAGATACCGTCGATGAGGTCGATCGGGTCGAGCACGTTGCCTTTCGACTTCGACATCTTCTGGCCTTCGGCGTCGCGGATCAGACCGTGCACATAGACGTCGCGAAACGGGATCCTGCCGGTGATGTGCTTCGTCATCATCACCATGCGCGCGACCCAGAAGAAGATGATGTCGAAGCCGGTGACGAGCACGCTGGAGGGCAGGTAGAGATCGAGCGCGTCGTTCGACTTCTCCGGCCACTCGGCGGTCCAGTCGAGCGTCGAGAACGGCCACAGTGCGGACGAATACCACGTGTCGAGCACGTCGTCGTCACGGCGCAGGCGGCCGGTGTAGCCGTCCTTCGCGGCAAGCGCTTTTGCCTCGGCTTCGTCGTGCGCGACCCACACGCGCGCGTCGCCTTCGGCATCCGCGTACCACGCCGGAATCTGGTGGCCCCACCACAGCTGGCGCGAGATGCACCAGTCCTGGATGTTGTTGAGCCACTGGTTGTAGGTGTTGATCCAGTTCTCCGGATAGAAGCGGATTTCGCCCGACGCGACGCATTCGAGCGCCTTCGCGGTGATGCTCTTGCCGTCCGAGTTTGGCCCCTGAGCTGCCTTCGTCATCGCGACGAACCACTGGTCGGTCAGCATCGGCTCGATGACTGCGCTGGTGCGGTCGCCGCGCGGCACCATCAGCTTGTGCGGCTTGATGCCGGCGAGGAGTCCTTGCGCCTCGAGATCCTGCACGATGATTTCGCGCGCGACGAAGCGATCCAGGCCGCGGTACTTTTCGGGGGCATCGTCGCTGACGTGCGCGTCCAGGCGCAGGATGCTGATCATCGGGAGATTGTGACGCAGGCCGACGGCGTAGTCGTTGAAGTCGTGGGCCGGTGTGACCTTGACGCAGCCGGTGCCGAATTCGCGGTCGACGTAGTCGTCGGCGATGATCGGGATGTCACGGTCGCACAGCGGCAGGCACACCGTCCTGCCGATCAGGTGCGCGTAGCGTTCGTCTTCCGGATGCACCATCACCGCGACGTCGCCGAGCATCGTTTCGGGCCGGGTCGTCGCAACCGTCAAACCTTTCAGCTCGCCCACCGGCCCGTCGCTGAACGGGTAGGTGATGTGCCACAGGAAGCCGTCTTCCTCTTCCGACACCACTTCGAGGTCCGATACGGCCGTGCCGAGCTTCGGGTCCCAGTTCACGAGCCGCTTGCCGCGGTAGATCAGGCCCTCGTTGTAGAGACGCACGAACGTCTCGGTGACGGTTTTCGACAGGCCTTCGTCCATCGTGAAGCGCTCGCGCTTCCAGTCGGGCGACGTGCCGAGGCGGCGCATCTGCCGTGTGATCGTGCCGCCCGAGTATTCCTTCCACTCCCACACTTTCTCGACGAACTTCTCGCGTCCGAGGTCGTGGCGCGAAATGCCTTTCGCGTCGAGCTGGCGTTCGACGACGATCTGCGTCGCGATGCCGGCGTGGTCGGTCCCTGGTTGCCACAGCGTGTTGAAGCCGCGCATGCGGTGGTAACGGGTCAGCGCATCCATGATCGTCTGGTTGAAGCCGTGGCCCATGTGCAGTGTGCCGGTGACGTTCGGCGGCGGCAGCAGGATGCAGAACGCGTTCGGGTTCGACTTGTCGAGGCCGGCGTCGAAATGACCGCGCGATTCCCATTCCGGGTACCAGCGGGCTTCGATCGCCGCGGGCTCAAAACTTTTGGCCAGTTCCATGGTGTGCTCGGGGGCTTGAAGGCAAAAGGCGGATTATAGCGGATCGAGGGCGGGCCTCCGGAACGCGCCAAGGCAGCGTGCTTGGGAACGCAGAACTTCGCAGGCCTTTATCGGTGCCGTGGAGCGGACGATCGGGGAGCGGGAGGCTGCAGCCAGTGCGGCCGGGCAGGGGGCCCACCTTCGTGTTCGCCCGGGGCGAGTCCGTCGGGAGTCGTCCCGCCGGCAGGACTGGCAGGCGGCCTATTCGTCGCGTGGGAAGCGGCGCGATCCGGCGTCGTTGTCCGGACCGCCTTCGAGGCTGCGCGAAATGCGTTCCGACAAGACCGGCAGCAGGGTCGCGCGCAGGTGGGCGAGCGTTTCGACCCGCAGGCGATCGGAGAGTTTGTCGAGTTCCCGCGACAGCAGTTGCGGCAGTTCGGTGGCGAACCAGTTTTCGATTTCACGCGAAATTGCGGTGTCGAGGCTGACGAGCTGTTCGGCGAGTGCGCTCGCCGCGATCGCGATGGGCTCGTCCGGCGCCGCTGCTGCAGGAAGCGGTTCGGCAAGCTCGAGCCCTTCCAGTTCGGAGGGGTCGACGATGTCGGTCAAAACCGGCAGTTCGTCGTCGTCGAGGGCGACGAATTCATCGGGTTCCGGAAGATCCGCGCCTTTGTGCCGGCGCAGCAGCGCATCGGCCTTGTCGAGGAGTTCGTCGGCAGCTTTCAGGTCGTCTTGCTGATCGATCCGCAGTGGCTCGCCCCAGCTGCTCATATCGCCTCCCGCCGTACCGCATCGAACGCCTGCAGCGGCAGGTCGCGCTGCTTGTAGTGTGCCCAGCGCGCCCGCGCCGGGAGCTTCAGGGCTTCGCTCTGGCCGACGATCTCGACGAGCAGGCGAAAGCGCTCGAAGTCCGGCGGGATATCGTCGGCAAGATTGAACAGCAGCTCGGCGTGCGGCCATGGGATCGTCCGGGCAGCGTCGCCGATGACGACCGGAGTGCGGGCTGCCAAGGGCGCGTCCGCCATCGCGTGGGGGACGAACATCAGCGGGTCGAAGGTCCACAGCAGCTGATCGAGCTCGCGTGCCGCGGCGGCGTCCGGTACCCGCACCGCAACCCGGCGCCCCCCCGCGTAGGCGCGGGCAGCCAGTTCGCACGCCAGCGCGAGAGGGTTCTCGGCGTTGTGATAGAACTGCACCCGGGTCATGAGCGTCGACGCCGCGTTCAGCCCCGTGCCCCCTGGCTGCGGGCGATCAGGAACTCGGCGAGCAGCGGCACGGGCCGCCCCGTTGCGCCCTTGGCGTCGCCCGACACCCACGCGGTACCGGCGATATCGAGGTGCGCCCACTTGTACGCCTTGGTGAAGCGCGCGAGGAAGCATGCTGCCGTGATCGTGCCGGCGAAGCGCCCGCCAATGTTGCCCATGTCGGCGAAATTGCTCTTCAGCAACTCCTGGTATTCGTCCCACAGCGGCAGCTGCCACGCGCGGTCGCCGGAGACGGTGCCGCAGTCGAGCAGTTCGCGCGCGAGCACGTCGTCGTTCGCCAGCAGTCCGCTCGGGATCTTGCCGAGCGCGATGACGCAGGCGCCGGTGAGCGTTGCGATGTCGACGACGCAGGCGGGCTTGAAGCGTTCGGCGTAAGTCAGCGCGTCGCACAGGATCAGCCGGCCTTCCGCGTCGGTGTTGAGGATCTCGATCGTCTGCCCGCTCATCGACGTGACGACGTCGCCCGGTTTCGTCGCGCCGCCGCCGGGCATGTTCTCGGTCGTCGGGATGAGGCCGACGACGTTGATCGGCAGGGCCATGCGCGCGATCGCCTTGAACGTGCCGAGCACGCTCGCCGCGCCGCACATGTCGAACTTCATCTCGTCCATTTCGGCGCCGGGCTTCAGCGAAATGCCACCGGTATCGAAAGTGATGCCTTTGCCGACCAGCACGACCGGCTTGTCCTTCGACTTGCCGCCCTTGTAGTGCATGACGATGAACCTGGGCGGCTGATGCGAGCCGCGCGCGACCGACAGCAGCGAGCCCATGCCGAGCTTTTCCATGTCGTCGCGGTCGAGCACTTCGACCTTGAGCTTGTACTGCTTGCCCAGCGCAACCGCGGTGTCGGCGAGATAGCTCGGCGTGCAGAAGTTGCCGGGGAGGTTGCCCAGGTCCTTCGCCAGCGCCATGCCTTCTGCAATCGCCTGGCCGCGCTGGACCGCCACCTCCATGCTCGCGGTGATCTTCTCGCGCGTCAGCAGCACGACCTTGCCCGCGCCGCGCCGCTTCGAGTCCTTGTTCTTGTCCTTGCTCTTCGTCGCGTCGAAGCGGTATGCGCCATCCGCGATTGCGCGGACGAGCTGCTGCAGCGCCCAGTCGATGTCGCGCCCGGGTACCGGAGTGTCGGCGAGGCATACGGCGACATCGTTCGCCGCCCCCGAAGCGAGAGCCTTGCCGACGGCGACGAGCGCGTCGCGCCACGCCTTGTCGCCGAACTCGTCCCGCTTGCCGAGGCTCACGGCCAGCACGCGTTCGCAGGCGCTGCCGGGCAGGTCGTGGATCGCTAGCAGCGAACCGGCCTTGTCCTCCAGATCGCCACGGCCGAGGAGCGCGGCGAATTTCCCCTTCGAAGCCTTGTCGAGAGCGGCTGCCGCGTCGCCGAGCTGTCCGTCGGCAAAGACGCCGACCACCACGCTGCCGGTCTTCAGTTTTTCCGGCGTCCCGGTCTTTATGGTAAATTCCACGCACAGCTCCTTTGATAGACGCGACGTTCCGATTGCCGCCGATTATGGCCCGTCCCCGGCGAATGCGTCAAAAGTCACTTTCCCCAACGCATATCGAATTCTTCGCGCGATGATTTTCAGCCGCGCTCTTCAGCGTGAGTTCTTCCAGTCGGCCGCCGGCGTGTTCGTGGCGCTGTTCGCCATTCTGATCACCGTGGTGCTGATTCGCCTGCTCGGCCAGGCGGCCGGCGGGCGCCTGCCGTCCGATGCGGTGCTCGCGCTGATCGGCTTCGGTTCGCTGAGCCGCTTGCCGATCGTGCTGTCGCTGACGGTTTTCATCGCGGTGCTGTTGTCGCTGTCGCGCTCGTACCGCGATTCCGAGATGGTCGTCTGGTTCGCCTCCGGGCTGCCGCTGACCGCGTTCATCCGTCCCGTGCTGCGCTTTGCGTTGCCGATCGTGTTCACGATCGCGGCGGTGACGTTGTTCGTCGCGCCGTGGGCGCAGCTGAAGAGCGCCCAATACCAGGCGCGAATCGATGCGCGCAATGACGCCTCGCGCATTGCGCCCGGGGTGTTCCGGGAGTCGGTGGGCGCGCAGCGGGTGTTCTTCGTCGAGATGGGAGCGGGCGAGGATGGCAAGGTTCGCAACGTCTTCGTCAGCACTGAAAAGGACGGACGGCTCGATGTCATCGTGTCGGCCGAAGGATCGTTGCGCACCGACGCGGATGGCGACCGCTTCGTCGTCCTCGAGAAGGGCCGCCGCTACGAGGGCGAGCCCGGCTCGCCCGAATACCGCGTGCTCGAGTTCGACCGCTACAGCGTCCTCGTCGAGGAACGCGAAGCGGCAGGTCCGGCCTCGCGCGCCAGCACGACGCCGACGCTGGAACTGCTGGCCGACCCGACCCCGCGCAAGCTCGGCGAACTGCTCGGGCGTATCGGCCTGCCGGTCGCCGCACTGCTGCTGGCGCTGATGGCGATCCCGCTGTCGTTTGTCAATCCTCGCGCGGGGCGCGCGAACAACCTGCTGTTCGCGATCCTGACGTATCTCGTCTACAGCAATGCGATCAGCGTGTTCCAGGCGTGGGTGTCGCAGGGCCGACTGCCGTTCGAGCTGGCGGTATGGCTGCCGCATGTCGTCGTTCTCGCGGTTCTTGCGCTGATGTTCTATCGGCGGCTGGCGATTTCCCCGTTCTGGCGAGCCCGCGCATGAACCGCGTGCTGACCCGCTATCTCGCGCGGGAAATCCTCGGCGCGACGGCGATGGTGCTGCTGGCCTTCCTCGGCCTGTTCGTGTTCTTCGACTTCATCAACGAACTCGATGTGGTCGGCAAGGACGGCTACGAACTGCACCAGGCGCTGATTTTCGTCGTGATGCTCATCCCGGGTCGGGTGTACGAACTGCTGCCGGTCGCAGTGCTGATCGGCACGCTTTACGCGCTGACGACGCTCGCGCGCCACTCCGAAATCACCGTCATGCGAGTCTCCGGGATGTCCACGCCAGCGATGCTGCGCGCGCTCGGGGGGATCGGCGTGATCTTCGTCGTGCTGACGTTCGTCATCGGCGAATACGTCGCACCGCCTGCCGAGCAGGCGGCGCAGCAGTGGCGGCTCACCGCGACCCATTCGGCAGTGTCGAACCAGTTGCGCTCCGGCCTGTGGGTCAAGGACGGTCCGCGCGTCGTCAATGTGCGCACGGTGCTGCCCGACCGCAGCATGGAAAAGGTGCGGATCTACGATTTCGACGCGCAACATGCGCTGCTGTCGATCAGCGAGGCGGCGACCGGACGTTACGATGCCGCACAACAGGGGTGGCGGCTCGAAGGGGTGCGGCAGACAAGATTCCTCGACAACCACACCGACGTCGTCGACCTGGCGGAGCTCACGTGGCGGTCGGATCTGACGCCGCAAGTCCTGAGCGTGCTGATGGTCGTTCCGGAACGCATGTCGGTGACGACTCTGTTCGCGTACATCACCCACCTGCGCGAGAATCGCCAGAACGCCGACCGTTATGAAATCGCGCTGTGGAAGAAGCTCGTCTATCCGTTCGCGGCGCTCGTCATGATGGCGCTGGCGCTGCCGTTTTCCTTCACCCACGACCGCATGGGCGGAGTCAGCATGAAAGTGTTTCTCGGCGTCATGCTCGGTATCGGCTTCCACTTGCTGAATGGCCTCTTTTCGAGCCTCGGCGTGATCAATAGCTGGGAGCCGGCGCTGGCGGCGCTGACGCCGAGCGCGCTGTTCCTTGCCGCCGCAGCGGGAATGCTGGTCTGGGTCGAGCGGCGCTGACGCAACGCCGGACGGCGGCCGAAGCCCTCGCAGTGGCGAAGTCGAGCGGCGAGGTGAACAGTGAGGTGGACAAAAAAAACGGGCCTCGCAAGGCCCGTTTCCAGCTACCGATCGACGTTCGCTCAAGCTTTCTTCGCGGCCGGCGCCTTGTAGTTGAGCTTTTCCTTGATCCGCGCCGACTTGCCCGAGCGCTCGCGCAGGTAGTACAGCTTGGCGCGGCGCACGTCGCCGCGGCGCTTCACCTCGATGCTGTCGACCAGCGGCGAGTAGGTCTGGAACGTGCGCTCGACGCCTTCGCCCGAGGAGATCTTGCGGACGATGAAATTGGAGTTCAGGCCACGATTGCGCTTTGCGATCACGACGCCTTCATAGGCCTGCAGACGTTCGCGCGTGCCTTCCTTGACTTTCACCTGAACGATCACGGTGTCGCCAGGAGCGAACGCGGGGATGGTCTTGGTCTGCGTGAGGCGGGCGATTTCTTCCTGTTCGAGCTGCTGAATCAGGTTCATTTGCGACTCCTGTCGTTTCAATGGCACTTGGCCTTGCACGCAGAGCAGGCCCGAAGCCTGATGCATGCGGTTTGTATGCGGGCGTTCAGGCGCTGCCGCCTTCGACCCCTTCTTGTTCGTGCCTGAATTCTTCAAGCAGCGACAATTCTTCCTTGCTCAGCGTGCGCCCCTGCAGCAGGTCGGGGCGCCGGCGCCAGGTCGTGCCGAGCGCCTGCTTGAGCCGCCAGCGACGGATCGCGGCGTGATTGCCGGAGAGCAGCACCTGCGGTACGCGCTCTCCTTCATAAATCTCCGGTCGCGTGTAGTGGGGGCAGTCGAGCAGCCCATCCACAAACGAGTCTTCCTGCGCCGATTCCGCATCGTTCAGCGCGCCGGGCAGCTGGCGCACGATCGCGTCGAGCAGCACCATCGCCGGCAGTTCGCCGCCCGAGAGGACGAAATCCCCGAGCGACAGTTCTTCATCGACGCAGCGATCGATCAGCCGTTGATCGACTCCTTCGTACCGTCCGCACAGCAGCGTCAGCGCCGGCAGGGCAGTCAGCTCCACGACCTTGGCGTGATCCAGCGGTCGGCCTTGCGGCGACAGGTAGATCACGCGTCCCGCGGCCCCGAGCGCCTGCTCCTGCGCCGTTTTTGCCCTGCCGATCGCTTTTTCGAGCGGTTCGGCCAGCATCACCATTCCCGGCCCGCCGCCATACGGGCGGTCATCCACGGTCCGGTGCGGGTCGGAGACGAAATCCCGCGGGCTGTGGAAGGCGATCTCGTAGAGACCGCGTTCCAGCGCCCGCCGCGTGATGCCGCTCGCCGTCAGCGCCGCGAACATTTCCGGGAACAGCGTGATCACATCGAAGCGCCTTGCGGCCGCCGGAGTGTTCACGCTGCCTTCACCAGTCCTTTTGCCAATCGACACGGATCGTCCGCGCTGCGAGATCCACGTCGAGCACGTAGGCGGCGACGAACGGAATCAGCCGTTCCTCGTCGCCGTCGCGGACCTGCAGTACGTCGTGAGCTCCTGTCGACATCAGGGCTTCGACCGTGCCGAGTGCTTCGTCGGCCTGGTTGACGACCGCCAGTCCGATGAGGTCGCCCCAGTAGTATTCGTCCGCGTCGGGTTTGGGGAGCGCTTCGCGCGGGGCGCCGATGAAACGGCCCTGAAGCGCTTCGGCCCCATTGCGATCGTCGTGACCGACGAAGGCCGCGACCAGTCCGGCGCCGTGCTCCTTGAAGCCCGCGAGCCTGACCGGTTGCCACGCCGATTCGGGCGCGTCGGCGTCGTCCGCGAGCCACCACTGCGGCATCTCGCTCCAGGACAGCGGATCATCCCCGAAAGGATGAACCCTGACCCATCCCTTGACGCCAAAAGGGGCGACAATGCGCCCCAGTACGATCATGTCGACAGGCTGCCGGAACGATCAGGCAGCGGCTTTCGCTGCTTGCTTGGCCAGACGGAGCACCGTCGGCGACAGCTGGGCGCCGTGCTGCTTCCAGTATTCCAGGCGCTCGGCATTGACGACCAGGCCCTTTTCGGACTCGGAAGCCATCGGATTGTAGAAACCAACGCGCTCGATGAAGCGCCCATCGCGACGGTTGCGCGAATCGGCGGCGACGATGTTGTAAAACGGGCGCTTTTTGGCGCCACCACGGGCAAGGCGAATGACGACCATTTGGGTGTCCTGATCAGTAGGTGCGAAAAGCCGACGATTGTAGGGCATATGCCCGGCGGGGACAAGGGCCGTCTTCACCGTGACGCAGTTCACGCGCGGTCGATGTTCCCGGGTGCGGAGGCGGTGCAAGGCGCGCAGCGCCGTGATTCTTGAATAGAATGCCGGATCTTTTGGACGGAACCCGACCCGCATGACTCTCCCCGAACCCGTTCCGGCTTGCGTCGCTGCGGCACTTGCGTGGCTCGACGCGGAGCCGGCCGACGATCCGGTCGTGGACCTGCAAAGACTGCGCGCCCATTTCACCGCGCTTTCGCGGCTGTCGGTCGGCACCGCGCAGTTCCTCCAGTGCGTCGAACAGTTCGAAGCACGGGTGCTCGATGTCTGCGAACGTTTCAAGTCCCGGCTTCTCGCCGCGGCGCTGCCGGTGCCGCGCAGGCAGCACGTCGCGGCAGCCGAACTGACTGGCGCGCTGCTGGAGATCGTCGCGAGTCTGCAGCGAGTGATGGCGATGGTGCGTGACGGGGGAGTACGGCCATGCAGCGATCCGGACGTCTACTGCGCACGAGCGTTGCGGCTCGTGGAGGAAGCCTGCCTGGTCGCGATGATGTGCGGCAGACCGGCACCGGCCGAGTTGTGGCGCCTCGCTTGCGAACTCGTTGTTGCCGGCGACATGACCGACAGAGATGGCGATGCGCTTGCCGGCACCGCTGCGGCAGACGTGGCGCTGCAGTTCAAGCGTCTCCTGGCGCTCGCCGCGCTGCAACCGGAAACCCTGACTGCGCGGGAAGTCGTGTGGGCGCACGATTTCCTCGGACAGGCGGCAGTCGCGGCGGAGTTTTCACGCGTGCCACTGCTGCCGCTCTCGGCCGCATTCTGGATCGACCAGGCGGCGGGGGCGCCGCCGGTGCCGATGGCGCGCGGCAAGCCGCCCCCGTCGGACAAACTGCTGTATTTCTCCGCTTACGGCGTCGCCCGTGCGCTTTTGCCAAAGCTCGAATGGCTCAGGGCGGGCATTTCTCCCGAGGAGTCGGTGGGGTTCGCGCCGGACAGTGAGGCGTTCGGCGTGGAAGGGCCGGGACTGCCGGTCGGGCTGACTCCGGACGAGGCGCTGTCGCTGCTCGGGCGGATGCGCGAGCGCTGGATGTCGCCGCCGAGCCGCACCGAGACGCGGCGCTCCGGCCGATATCCCGTGCAGGTGTGTGTCGGGCTGCAGGCGATCCGCGATGTGAGCCGCGATACTGCAGATCCTGCGAGCCTTGCCGAATGGACCGTGATCAACGAGAGTTCGGGCGGGTACGCGATCATCGCGGTGTCGGGGGTGACGGGCAGTGTGGCAGCGGGGATGCCGCTGGCACTGCGCCGGGATGCCGCCGAGGCCTGGACGCTGTGCCTCGTGCGCTGGATTCGCCACGACAGCCCGGATCGGGTCGAACTCGGGCTGCAGGTGATTGCATCCGGGTGGAGCGCCGTCTCGGTCGGTTTTGGCAGCGGCCAAACGCCAGCGATGGTTCCAGCGCTGCGGCTGGCGCCGGTGCCCCCCTTGCGCCGCCATCCGGCGCTCGTCGCCCCGGCCGGCACCTGCACGTCGCGCGCGTTCAGCCTCGTGCAGGAGAGCGACCACCTGTATGTCGCGCAGGCGCGCGTCCTCGGTCTGGACATGCAGACGGCGAGTGTGGAAATCTTCCAGTACGAAATCGATCTCTACCCCGTCTGAACCCGGTTCCCGGCCGAAGTCAGCGCGGACAGCGGCAGGTCGGCGGAATTGAGGGCCGTGGCGAGCCGCTCGGCGATGCGCCGCGATGCCTCGTCGTCGCCCGCAGCCTCGCGCCACGCGGCCGGGGACAGCGCAAAGCGGTTCACGACCGCTGCCAGGCCGATCTCTGCGGCTTGCCGGCTCAGCAGCCAGTTCCCCTCTTCGGTGTGCGCAACCCAGCCCGCGTCGCGCATCTCGCCGAGCAGGGCCTCGCCTTCGTTGCTGCTGACCCGCGCACCGGTCTGCAGCGTCTCGAATGGAAGCGTGGTGCCGGCGTGCTGGGCTTCGGCCAGCGCAATGAGCATCGCCACGGCGGTCCACGCCCGATCGCCGGGGAATGCGCGCAGGATGCGCGCGCGCTCGAAGAAGCTGGGTAGGGTCGCCGACAGCGCGGCGCCGAGCAGGATCACGACCCACGACAGATAGAGCCAGACGAGAAAGATCGGCAGCGCCGCGAAAGTGCCGTAGATCAGCGTATACGTAGGCATGCGGACGATGAAGAGCCCGAACAGCCGCTGCATCAGCAGGAACGCGACCGCTGCGGCGACGCCGCCGGCGAGCGCATGGAGCATCCGCACCGGGTGGTTCGGAACCGCGTAGTACAGAACGCTGAACAGCGAACCGAGCAGGACGGTCGGCACGAGGCGGGCAAATGCTGCGCCGACCCACGACCCTTCGCCGGCCAGCGCGACCGATGTCGCGACCAGATGGCCGGTCGCGAGCACGCTGCCGCCGAGCGCAAGCGGGCCGAGGGTCAGTGCAAACCAGTGGACCATGAGGCGCGTGAGGAGCGGGCGCGGACGGCGCACGCCCCAGATGTGATTGAACACGTGGTCGATCGTCATGAGCAGCATCAGCGCGGTCAGCACCAGCAGCACGGTGCCGATCAGCGTGAGCCCGGCCGCTTGCTGCGAGAACTGGAACGCGTAGGTCGCGATGATCTGCCCGGCACGGTCCGGCAGAAGGTTTTCGAGCAGGAAAGTGCGCAGTGACGCGCCGAGCCGCGAGAACGCGGGAAAATTGCTGAACAGCGCGATGATCACCGTGACCAGCGGAACGATCGCCAGCAGCGTCGTGAAGGCGAGGCTGCCGGCAACCTGCGGGCAGCGGGTAGCGAGGAAACGTCCGGTCAGCAGGCGCATGAACTCGCGGGCGGCGGTCAGCGGCATCATCGAGTGGGTTCCGGGCGGCGCGAGGCAGGCGCGTATAATTTCGTCATTCTAGCTGCGGCTGTCGACATGAAAGAAATCCTCGTCCTGTATTACAGCCATCGCGGCTCGGTGCGTGCGCTCGCCGAGCACGTCGCCCGCGGCATCCACCAAGTACCGGGTGTCGCCGCGCGCGTGCGCACCGTGCCGCGGGTGTCGACGGTATGCGAAGCGGTCGAGGACGACATTCCCGCGGCCGGGCCGCCGTATGCCGAGGCGCGCGACCTGCACGAGTGCATCGGCCTCGCGCTCGGCAGCCCGACGCGGTTCGGCAACATGGCCGCGCCGTTGAAGTATTTTCTCGACGGGCTCGCCGGCGCCTGGGTCAATGGCACGCTCGCCGGCAAGCCGGCAGCGGTATTCACATCGACCGCCAGCCTGCACGGCGGGCAGGAATCCACGCTGTTGTCGATGATGCTGCCGCTGCTGCACCACGGCATGCTGATCGTCGGCCTGCCGTATTCCGAGCCCGAACTCAACGCCACGCGAAGCGGCGGAACACCCTATGGCGCGAGCCACGTGTCGGGCGCGGATGGCAATCCCGAACCGAGCGACGACGAGATCCGCCTCGCGGTGGCGCTCGGGCGGCGCCTCGCGTCGAGCGCGCTGAAACTCGCGGAGGGATGATGACGCTGCGCGCATTGAACCTCGCATCGAGCGTCCTGCTCGTCGCCCTGATCGCGCTGTGCCTGCTGTGGGAAATCCGGCTCGCGCCGCTGCGGCCGGGCGGCTCGTGGATGATGCTGAAAGTGTTGCCGTTGATGCCGGCGCTGTTCGGCGTGTTGAAAGGGCGGCGCTACACTTACCAGTGGCTGTCGATGCTGGTCCTGCTGTACCTCGTCGAAGGGGTGGTGCGCGCGAGCGATCCCGGCCTGGCCGGAGCCCTCGCGATCGCCGAAGCGGTCCTCGCGATGCTGCTGTTTGCGAGCGCCGTGCTGTATGCACGACTCTCGGCCCCGTCGCGCCAGCGCCAGCCAACCGCCTGACTGCGGCCGCCGGCATCGCTGGCGGCCCCGGCGGATCACAGCTGCGGGTTCAGCCGCTCGAGCTTGCTGTGCAGTTTGTTCAGCGCGTTGAGATAGGCTTTCGCCGACGCGACGATGATGTCCGTATCGGCGCCCTGGCCGTTGACGACTTTGCCTTCCCGGGCCAGGCGAACAGTGACTTCGCCCTGCGCGTCGGTGCCGGTGGTGATCGCATTGACCGAATACAGCATCAGCTCGGTGCCGCTGCCGGCGATCGCCTCGATCGCCTTGAACGCGGCATCGACAGGGCCGGATCCTTCGGCTGAAGTCCGCGTCTCCTCGCCGTCGACGGACAGCGTGAGGTCGGCCCGCGGCGTCTCGCCGGTCTCGGAATGGAAGCGCGAGGCGACGAGGCGATAGTGCTCCTGGTCGGGAGTTACGACCTCGTCGCTCATCAGCGCCTGGATATCCTCGTCGAAAATCTCGTGCTTCTTGTCGGCGAGTTCCTTGAAGCGCGCGAATGCGTGGTTCAGGTGTTCCTCGGACGCCACGACGATGCCGATTTCCTGCAGGCGGCTGCGAAACGCGTTGCGTCCCGAATGCTTGCCGAGCACGAGCTTGTTCGCGCCCCAGCCGACGTCCTCGGCGCGCATGATCTCGTACGTCTCGCGGTGCTTGAGCACGCCGTCCTGATGAATGCCCGATTCATGGGCGAAAGCGTTTGCGCCGACGATCGCCTTGTTCGGCTGGACCGGAAAGCCGGTGACGCCCGACACCAGCTTCGACGCCGGCACGATCTGCGTGGCGTCGATGCGCGTGTCGCACGGAAACACGTCCTGGCGCGTGCGCACCGCCATCACCAGTTCCTCGAGGGCGGCGTTGCCGGCCCGTTCGCCGAGGCCGTTGAGCGTGCATTCGACCTGACGCGCGCCGGCCATGACTGCGGCAAGCGAGTTCGCAACGGCAAGCCCGAGGTCGTTGTGGCAATGCACCGACCACACGACCTTGTCGGAGCCCGGCACGCGCTCGATCAGCGCGCGGATGGTCTGCGCATACTGCTCGGGGACGTTGTAACCCACGGTGTCGGGCACGTTGATCGTCTTCGCCCCGGCCTTGATGACGGCTTCGAAGATGCGACAGAGGAAGTCGATTTCCGAGCGGCCGGCATCCTCGGCCGAGAATTCGATGTCGTCGGTGTATTCCTTCGCCCAGCCGATCGCACGCACCGCCTGCTCGACGACCTGGTCGGGCGACATGCGCAGCTTCATTTCCATGTGGATCGGGCTGGTCGCGATGAAGGTGTGGATGCGTCCGCGCGCTGCAGGAGCGATCGCTTCGCCGGCGCGGCGGATGTCGGCTTCGTTCGCGCGCGCGAGGCCACACACCGTCGATTCCCTGATCGCTTCGGCAATCGCGCGCACCGACTCGAAGTCGCCATTGGACGCGGCAGGAAAACCGGCTTCGATGACGTCGACGCGCATCCGCTCCAGTTGCCGGGCGATGCGCAGCTTCTCGTCGCGGGTCATCGACGCGCCGGGGCTTTGTTCGCCGTCACGCAAGGTGGTATCGAATACGATCAAGTGGTCTTTCATCGTCGGCTCCTGGGGAAATTGGATGGCGAAAGCGGATATGACAAGTGCCGGCGCTTTCACGCCGGCAGCAGGCAAACAACACGAAGGGAGGGGAATGTATTTAGCGCGCGGGGCGCAGCAGCGGGCCGAGCAGCAGCAGGCCCGCCGGCAGAGGGCGAAGCGACAGGAGGGAAGGGTCGCGTTCGAAAGTCATGCTCAGGACTATAAAACAGGCGCCGGAAATTGCGCAAGCGCGAGGCCGATTGTTTTTGTCGATCCTCGCGTTTGCGTGCGCCTTCAGCGCATTTCGAACGCCTCCTGGTGAAACCGCACGCGCCTCATGCCCAAATCCCGCAGTCCGCTGCGTAGCGCCCGGGCAAAAGCGCGCGGTCCGCAGAACCAGATTTCCGGCTGGCGCTTGCCGGCGTGGCGGGTATGCAGCGCTTCGGCGGTCAGTGGCCGGTCGCGATCGGTGCTGATGACATGCAGGCGGACCGTCGGCAGCACGGCGCACAGCGACTCGAGGCGCGAAACGAACGGGTCGTCGTCGCGCTGGGGCGTGCAGTAGTAGAAGTCCGCGACCGGCGCTTGCGCCGGCGCTTCCTGCAGCGACTCGAGCCACGCGAGGAAAGGCGTGACGCCGATGCCGCCGGCGATCCACACCTGTTCCGATTTGCGCGCGCCGCGGCGATAGTCGAAGCGGCCGTACGGGCCTTCGATCTTTACCGGCTGGCCGGCGGCGAGCCGTGCCGCCAGACCCTGCGTATAGTCGCCCAGTGCCTTGATCTGGAATGTGATGCGCCGGTCGCCGCGATCGGCGCAGGCGATCGTGAACGGGTGGGCGCCTTCGATGCGGTCGAACGTGACGAACGCGAACTGCCCGGGCCGATGCCCGCGCCAGCCGTCCTCGAGGCGGCAGACGACCTCCGTCAGGCCGGACGCCTGTTCGCGCACGGCCTCGATGTAACCGCCGACCTGGCGCGCCCGCCCGATGCGTCCGGACAGCGAGCGCAGGCCCGACACGATTCCGGCGGCGATGAACAGGGCGAGCAAGGCACCGATCGCGCTCGTCCAGTAGTCGATGGGCGCGAGAAACGCGGCGTGGATCGCGAGCATGCCGTACAGCACCGGCATCGCGTGGTGCAGGTAGCGCCACAGCCGGTACGGCAGGCGCTTCCACAGCGTCAGCACGAGCATCGCGATCAGCGCGTAGATCGCCCATTCGCCGAAATCCTCGGCAACGTCGCGCATGACTTCGAGATAGCCGCCTTCGTGTTCTTTCGGCAGCCGGCCTTCGCGGCCGACGACAGACTTGATGACGTCGTCGGACATCTCGACGAGCCAGTGCAACGCGGCGAAGCTGATCGCGAGAATGCCCGACCATTTGTGCACGCGGTAGATCCGGTCCATGCCGCCCAGCGGCCGCTCGAGCCACGCCGGCCGCGTCGCCAGCACGATCGCCAGCGACATCAGCGAGAACGCCCACAGCCCGGTGAGGTACAACGCCTCCTGCCGCACGGCCCAAGGCAGCGAGGCCCCCTCGGCGGGGCTCGATGACGAAGTGATTGCCCAGGCGAGGGTCACGAGCGCGAGGAAGCTGGCGAGTAGAGTCTTCATGGTCGTGTCCGGATAAGGGGGGCGGAACAGGGCCGGGCGGCGTGGTCAGTCGTCCTCGAAATAGCCGTCGTTGGCGTCCACGTGGCATGCGGGACAGTTGGCCTTCGAGCCGACGTCCTTGTGCTGCCACTCGCTGCGGGACACCTCGTCATGTTCGCGGACCCATTTCGGCAGTTCGGTGATGCGCTGCGGAGAAGCCCCCGCCGGCACGCCTTTCATCAGCTTGCGGCCGTAGCGGCGCCCCCCGGCGTCGGCAGCGTTGTCGACGAGATAGCGTGTGACGTGAGCGGCCGTCTCGGGGTCGAGGCTGGCGTTGTCGCCGAAATGGTCATCGAGCTCGACCATCATGCGTTGCCACGATGCGGCCGGCAGCATCGCCGGCGGAAACGCCATGTGGCAGCTGCCGCATTCGTCGATAGTGGGTTTGTCCTTGACGGGCGGGAAATAATCGTCGCCGCCGGCGCGGGCCTTGGTCAGCACCGCGGCGGCCAGGCCGACGACGAGCAGGCCGGCGACGACCGAACGTACGGGTATGTTCATGCGATTCTCCTTTCCTGGGAGGCAAAACGGTTCGGAAGGGCGAGGACGGGTGGGGAAGGGCGATCAGTGGTTCATCATGTAGGCGAGCCAGTCCCCCTTTTCGAGCGGGGTGCATTCGCGGCCAAGCACTTCGTCGCAATTGCGTTTGAACCACTTTTCGACTTTCGCGGCGTCCTTGTAACGCTCCGGCGAAACCGACAGCGCCATCGGCTCGATCGGCTTCTGGGTGCGGGTGCGGCCGGCGCTGCGGGGGTCGTTTCCGTGGCAGGACGTGCAGGCTGGCGTGTCGGCCTTGCCCGTGTTGTGTTGTGTGCGGTGCAGGGTTTCGCCGCGGGCGGCCGAAAACCCGGAGAAACCCGGGTCGGCCGCCTTTGCCGCCGCGGCATAGCGATCGATCAGGATTTCCCGCGGGCCGCCGATTGCCGTCGACGCAAGGCCGAAGGCGCAAAGGAAACCGATTGCATAGCGTCTGGGGGTCATGTTTTCATCCTTGTCGTGGCGGCACTGCTGTTCCGGCCGGGACGGCGGGTGACGGCGATTGCAAACCGTGACTGCAGTGTGGAAGGGCGTACCTGAACCGAAGCTGAAGCGGCCGTTCACGGTGTGTTCATGGCGACGCTGCTAAAAACGGGCTGCCGGATCACTCGCAGCAGATCGCCACAACCGGGAGTCACTCGTGCGCTTCGTTTCCCTCATTGCCGTCATCGTGTCGACGGTCCTTGCTTCGCTCCCGTCCGCCGTTCTCGCCAGCGACGAGCACGACCACGATCGCGCCCGCCGCGCGGTCGAGCGGGGCGAGGTGATGCCGCTGCAACGGATACTCGACAACGTCGAGCGCGATCACCCCGGGCAGGTCATCGAAGTCGAGCTCGAGCAGGAAGAGGGCCGCTGGATATACGAAATCAAGGTGCTGAAGGCGGGCGGCGCGCTCGTCAAACTGGAGATCGATGCGCGCGACGGCGTGGTCCTGCGTGATCGCGAACGTACACCGGGAGCAGGAGGGAGGCGCTGATGCATATTCTGGTGGTGGAAGACGAACCGACGCTCGCCGCGCAGCTTGTCGAAGCGCTCGCCGCTGCCGGCTACGCGGTCGACCGTGCCGACAACGGGCGGGATGCCCACTTCATCGGCGACGTCGAGCCGCTCGATGCGGTGGTGCTCGATCTGGGCCTGCCGCTGATGGACGGGATCACGGTGCTGAAAAAATGGCGCGCGGCCGGACGCACGATGCCTGTGCTGATCCTCACCGCACGCGACAACTGGCATGAAAAAGTTGCCGGGATCGATGCCGGTGCCGACGATTACCTCACCAAGCCGTTCCACATGGAAGAGCTTCTGGCGCGCCTGCGGGCGCTGATCCGGCGCGCCGGCGGGCACGCCAGTGCCGAGCTCGCGTGCGGTCCGGTGTTGCTCGACACGCGCGCCGGACGCGTGAGCGTGAATGGCGACGCGGTGAACCTGACCAGCCACGAGCTGCGCGTGCTGGACTACCTGATGCATCACCAGGGTGAAATCGTGTCGCGCAGCGATCTCACCGAGCACATCTATGCCCAGGATTTCGACCGCGATTCGAATACCATCGAAGTCTTCATCGGCCGTCTGCGCAAGAAGCTTCCGCCGGGGATGATCGAAACCGTCAGAGGCCTCGGCTACCGCATGGTTTGTCCCGCGTGAACATGTTCGGCGCACCGCCCGGTTCGCTGCGCGTGCGGCTGCTCGCCGGCAGCCTCGTGTGGATTCTCGGGACGCTGACGGTGACCGGGTTCGTTCTCGCCGATCTTTTCCGGCGTCACGCCGCGGAGCGGTTCGAAGCCGAACTGCGCATCCATCTCGACCAGCTCACTGCGAATCTCGATTTCGCCGTCGACGGCACGCCGCGGTTGCGCGCCGAACTGAGCGACCCGCGGCTGCAGAAGCCGTATTCGGGACTTTACTGGCAGATCGACGGCGCTGCGAACGGGGGGCAGCCCGCGGTGCTGCGTTCGCGCTCCCTGTGGGACACGACGCTCCGCGTGCCGGCGGACAGCCCGGCCGACGGCGAACTCCACGTCCACCGCATCGCCGGACCGGACCGCGCCCAGGTGGTGATGATGGAGCGCGTAGTCCGGCCGGCCGCTTTCCCCGACGAGTCGCTGCGCTTGGTCGTCGCCGCGGACGAGCGTGGCATGACGGACCCGGTGCGCGAGTTCGTGGGCCTGCTTGCGATCGCGCTCGGCGTGCTGGCGGCCGGTCTCGTCGCCGCGGTGGTGCTCCAGGTATCGGTCGGACTCGCACCACTGCGCCGGCTGCGCAGTGCGCTCGGCGAAGTGCGCGACGGGCGCACGCGGCGCCTGAACGGCGCCTATCCGAACGAAGTGCAGCCGCTCGTCGACGAACTCAATGCGGTGCTGCAGCACGATGCCGAAGTGGTTACCCGCGCGCGTACCCAGGCGGGCAACCTCGCCCATGCCGTCAAGACGCCCTTGGCGGTGCTCGGCAACGCTGCGGCCCGCGAGGACGGCCCGCTCGCACGTCTCGTCGCCGAGCAGGTTGCGACTGCCCAGCGCCAGGTCGATTACCATCTGGCGCGGGCGCGCGCTGCCGCCGCAGTGCAAGTGCCCGGGATGCGCACCGCGGTCCTTCCGCTGGTCGAAGCGCTGGTACGCGTGATGAAGCGACTGCACGCGGAACGCGACCTCGAGATTGCGATCGAAGCCTGCGCCGGCGAGCCCGCTTTTCGCGGTGAAGAGCAGGATTTCCAGGAAATGCTCGGAAACCTGGTCGACAACGCCTGCAAATGGGCGCGCCGCCGCGTGGAGGTCAGCGTGACGGTCGAGCGCAGCCGGCTCGTGATCGTCGTCGACGATGACGGCCCCGGGCTCGCGGCGCCGGAACGCGAAGGCGTGTTCGGTCGCGGCGTGCGCGCCGATGAACGCACGCCCGGCTCGGGGCTCGGGTTGGGGATCGTGCGCGACCTCGCGCAGCTTTATGGCGGCGATGTGCAGCTGGACGCCGCGTCGGCTGGCGGCCTGCACGTCGTGCTCACGCTGCCGGCGGCGTAGGTTTCGCCGCGATGGCGGCCCTCGAATTTTCCAACGTACCGTGAGAGACAGCAATGAATCCAGAACAGACCCGCTCCCTGATCACCGTCTGCCTGATGGCGGCGTTCGCCGACGGCCACCAGGATCCGCGCGAGCGCGAGCACGTGCGCCGCGTCGCCGAGTCGCTGTCGGCGCAAGCCGGCATCGACTTCATGCCGCTGTATCAGGACGTGCTGCTCAAGCGCATCAGCCTCGAGCAGGCGGTCGAAGCGCTCGGCAGTCCGGAACTGCGTCAGCTCGCATTCGAAATGGCGGTCGGCGTGTGTGATGCAGATGGCGTACATGATGTCGGCGAAACGGCTTTTCTCGACCGGCTCAGCGGCGTGCTCGGACTCGCCCGGGCGGAGTCGGCGGCGATCGTGCGCGACGCCGATGCGCTTGCCGAAGCCCCGGTCGACAAGCCGATCCCCGAAATACCCACCGCCGCCGGGCCCGACCAGGCCGAACTCGACAAGATGATCCTCAACGCCGCGATCCTGAACGGCGCGCTGGAACTGCTGCCCGAGTCGCTGGCGTCGATGGCGATCATCCCGCTGCAGACGCGGCTCGTGTATCGCGTCGGCAAGGCGCACGGCTTCGAACTGGACCGGGGACACATCACCGATTTTCTCGCGACCGTCGGCGTTGGCCTGACGTCGCAGTACGTCGAGCAGTTCGGCCGCAAGCTCGTCGGCGGACTGCTCGGCAAGATGCTCGGCCGCACCGGCCGAACGATCGGCAGCGAGGCGACGGGCTCGGCGTTCTCGTTCGCGACGACCTATGCGCTCGGCCATGTCGCGAAGCGCTATTACGCGGACGGCCGCAAGCTCGACGCTGCGGCGCTGAAGACGAGTTTCGCCCAACTCACGGACAGCGCGCGCGGCCTGCAGGAGCGTTACGCGCCGGAAATCGCCCAGCGTGCGCGCACGCTCGACCTGAAGCGCTTGACTGCGGAGCTGCGCGCCTGAGGAGCGGCGTGCGCCGGCGAATCGTCAGGGGGGTGCAGTTTCGCACGGAACTCGGCCCCCCGAGAGCGTAGTGCTGCCTCGCCTCCCGGCCTTCCGCGGCGAGCCCCGTGCAGGCGGGGCTCAGGGGGCCGGTTCGTCGTCTCGCGGTCCGACGGGCGCCTCCTGCGTGCGCCGTCGCTGCATGAAGCGCCAGATGTAGACCACGTAGCCGGACACGGCGTAGCCGAGGAAAAGCGCAAACAGTACACCCGGCGGGTAACTCGACACCAGTGCGAAGGCCAGCACCAGTGCGATGACGACGATGAACGGCACGCTCTTGCGCAGGTTGATGCTCTTGCCGCTCCAGAACAGCACGTTGCTGACCATCGACAGCCCGCTGAAGATCGTCAGCGCCGCGGCGAACCAGCGCACGTCTTCGCCCGTCAGGCCGTTGTCGATGACGACCCACACCAGCCCCGCGATCAACGCCGCGGCCGCAGGACTGGGCAGCCCCTGGAAGTAGCGCTTGTCGATGACGTCGATGTTGGTGTTGAAGCGGGCCAGTCGCAGCGCCGCGCCGGCACAATAGATGAACGCCGCGATCCAGCCGAGTTTTCCCATGTCCTTGAGCGCCCACTCGTACATCACCAGCGCCGGGGCCGCGCCGAACGAAACCATGTCGGAAAGCGAATCATATTCGGCGCCGAATTCGCTCTGCGTGTGGGTCAGGCGCGCGACGCGACCGTCGAGGCCGTCGAGGACCATCGCGACGAAGATCGCCACCGCCGCATGTTCGAAACGCAGGTTCATCGCCTGGACGATCGCGTAGAAACCCGCGAACAGCGCTGCGGTGGTGAAGAGGTTCGGCAGGATGTAGATGCCGCGTCGGCGTTTCTCGAGGGAGATCATGGGCATGAAGAGGCGTGTTCCGCTATGGGCCGGGATGCCGAATGCCGATTCTAGCGCAGCCCCGGGATGTCAGACATGCCCCGCGCAATCAGGGCAGCTCGGCCAGGATCGTGCTCGACGCCGAAACCTTGTCGCCGATCGTCACCCGTGCGCGGCTGCCCGGGGGCAGGTAGACATCGACGCGGGAGCCGAAACGGATGAAGCCGTAGCGCTGTCCACGGGCAAGCGACGCTCCCGCCTCGACGTAGCACAGAATGCGCCGGGCGATCAGGCCGGCGACTTGCACGCAGGTGACGTTGTGTCCGTCCTTCGTGCGCAGGTGCAGCGCATTGCGTTCGTTCTCCACCGAGGCCTTGTCGAGGGCGGCATTGACGAAACGGCCGGCGTTGTACCAGCGCGCGACGACTTCGCCATCGACGGGGCTGCGATTCGAGTGAACGTTGAACACGTTCATGAACACGCTGATCTTGAGAGTGTCCCGGTCGAGATACGGATCGCGTACCGGCTCGATCGCGACGATGCGGCCGTCGGCAGGCGACAGCACGTCCTTCGCGCCCCGCGGGATCGGCCGCGGCGGATCGCGGAAGAACTGCACGACGAAGATGAACAGCAGCCAGAACGGCAGCGCCCAGCCGAAGCCTGCCGCGCCGTTAATGACCAGCGCGACCGCCAGCGCGATCGCGATGAAAGGCCAGCCTTCGCGGGCAAGGATCGGATGGGGATAATTGTTGGACATGATGTACTCGAGATAAAAAAAGGCCGGGCTCCGGCAAGACGCGGAACCCGGCCTGTTGTCCGAGACAGGTCAGTTTTTCGACTGATCGACGAGCTTGTTCTTCTTGATCCACGGCATCATGTCGCGCAGCTGGCCGCCGACCTGCTCGATCGGATGCGCTGCGTTCAGGCGCCGGCGCGCCGTCATCGACGGATAGTTCGTGCGGCCTTCCTGGATGAACATCTTCGCGTACTCGCCGGTCTGGATGCGCTTCAGGGCGGCGCGCATCGCTTCGCGCGACTGCTCGTTGATGACTTCCGGGCCGGTCACGTACTCGCCGTACTCGGCGTTGTTCGAGATCGAGTAGTTCATGTTCGCGATGCCGCCTTCGTACATCAGGTCGACGATCAGCTTGAGCTCATGCAGGCACTCGAAGTAGGCCATCTCCGGCGCATAGCCGGCTTCAGTCAGCGTCTCGAAGCCCATCTTCACAAGCTCGACGGCCCCGCCGCACAGCACGGCCTGCTCGCCGAAGAGGTCGGTCTCGGTTTCTTCGCGGAAGTTCGTCTCGATGACGCCGCCCTTCGTGCCGCCGTTGGCCGCGGCGTACGACAATGCGATGTCCTTGGCCTTGCCGGAGCGGTCCTGATGCACCGCGATCAGCGACGGCACGCCGCCGCCCTTGAGGTATTCGGAACGCACGGTGTGGCCCGGGCCCTTCGGCGCCACCATGATGACGTCGAGGTCGTCGCGCGGCACGACCTGGTTGTAATGGACATTGAAGCCATGCGCGAACGCGAGCGTCGCGCCCTGCTTGATGTTCGGCTCGACGTCGTTGTAATAAACGCCGGGGATGTTCTCGTCGGGCAGCAGGATCATGACGATGTCGGCATTGCTGACCGCTTCGGCGACTTCCCGGACGTCGAGGCCGGCCGCTTCGGCTTTCTTCCACGAGGCGCCGCTCTTGCGCAGGCCGACCGTGACCTTGCAGCCGGAATCCTTCAGGTTCTGTGCATGCGCATGACCCTGCGAGCCGTAGCCGACGATGGTGATCTGCTTGCCCTTGATCAGGGAGAGGTCGGCATCCTTGTCGTAATAGACTTTCATGTTGTTCCTTTCAACTTTCGGTGGGGAGTGCTTCCGGCGCTCGCCATGATAGCGGCGCTCACACCGGTCGCAAATGGTTCGTTCGGGTCAGACTTTCAGGATGCGGTCGCCACGGCCGATGCCGCACACGCCGGAGCGGACAATTTCGAGGATCAGCGCCGGATCGATGGCATCGATGAACGCATCGAGCTTCGACTGGCTGCCGGTGAGCTCGATCACGTAAGAGGTGTCGGTCACGTCGATGACGCGGGCGCGGAAGATGTCCGCCATGCGCTTCATCTCGTCGCGGTCCTTGCCGGTCGCGCGGACTTTCGTGATCATCAGCTCACGCTCGATGTGCGCCGATTCCGAAATGTCGACGACCTTGATGACTTCGACCAGCTTGTTGAGCTGCTTGGTGATCTGCTCGATGATGTCGTCGGAGCCGGACGTGACGATGGTCATGCGCGACATCGAGGCGTCCTCGGTCGGCGCCACCGTCAGCGATTCGATGTTGTAGCCGCGCGCCGAGAACAGCCCCGAGACACGCGACAGCGCGCCGGATTCGTTCTCGATCAGCAGGGAGATGACGTGTCTCATGATGTTCTCTTTCGAGGTCTACGATTGAACCGTGCTCCCGCGGATACGGACTGCCGGAGGCCGGCATCCGCGGCGACGGGAGCCGGTAAGCGCCCCGTCGCACGGCGCGCCGGGAGTGTGTCGGCGCGCCCCGCGAAACGAACGGTGATTACAGGTCTTCGGCGGACAGGATCATCTCGGTGAGACCCTTGCCGCCCTGAACCATGGGGTAAACGTTTTCAGTCTGGTCGATCTGGAAGTCGAGGAACACCAGATCGGTCTTGCGGCCGAACGCTTCACGCAGCGCGCCTTCGACGTCCGCCGGCTTTTCGATCTTGAAGCCGACGTGACCGTAGGATTCGGCGAGCTTCGCGAAATCGGGCAGCGAATCCATGTACGACTCGGAGTAGCGCTCGCCGTGGAAGAGCTGCTGCCACTGGCGCACCATGCCGAGATAGCGGTTATTGAGGTTCACGATCTTGATCGGCAGGCGGAACTGCTTGCACGTCGACAGTTCCTGGATGTTCATCTGGATCGAGGCTTCGCCGGTAACGCACGCGACCGGCGAGCCCGGATGCGCGAGCTGCGCCCCCATCGCGTAGGGCAGGCCCACGCCCATCGTGCCGAGGCCGCCGGAGTTGAGCCAGCGGCGCGGCTTGTCGAAGCGGTAGTATTGCGAGGCCCACATCTGATGCTGGCCGACGTCGGACGTGACGAAGGCGTCACCGCCGGTCACTTCCCACAGTTTCTGGATCACGAACTGCGGCTTGATGATCTCGTCCGAGTTCTTGAACTTCATGCAGTCTCGGCGGCGCCATTCGTCGACCTGCTTCCACCAGGTGCCGACGGTCTCGGCGTCCGGGCGGGCCGACGAGGCTTCGATCTGCCGGATCATCTCTTCGAGCACTTCCTTGACGTCGCCGACGATCGGGACATCGACGCGGACGCGCTTCGAGATCGACGACGGGTCGATGTCGACGTGGATGATCTTGCGCGGCTCTTCGGCGAAGTTGGCGGGGTCGCCGATCACGCGGTCGTCGAAGCGCGCGCCGATGGCCAGCAGCACGTCGCTGTAATGCATCGCCATGTTGGCTTCGTACGTGCCGTGCATGCCGGGCATGCCGAGGTACTGGCGGTCGCTCGCCGGGTAGCCGCCGAGGCCCATCAGCGTGTTGGTGATCGGGAACCCGAGCAGGCGGGTGAGTTTGGTGAGCTGTTCGGCCGCGTCCGACAGCACGACGCCGCCGCCGGTGTAGATCATCGGGCGCTTGGCTTCGAGCAGCAGCTGCACGGCTTTGCGGATCTGCCCCTGGTGGCCCTTGACGACCGGGTTGTACGAACGCATCGAGACCTCTTTCGGGTACTCGAATTCGCACTTGTGCATCGAGACATCCTTGGGGATGTCGACCAGCACCGGACCGGGGCGGCCGGTCTTGGCGAGGTAGAACGCCTTTTTGATCGTCGTCGCGATGTCGCGCACATCCTTGACGAGGAAGTTGTGCTTGACGCACGGGCGGGTGATGCCGACGGTGTCGACTTCCTGGAACGCGTCCTGACCGATCGCGGCGGTCGGAACCTGGCCGCTGATGATCACCATCGGGATCGAGTCGCAGTACGCGGTGGCGATGCCGGTGATGGCATTGGTCGCGCCCGGGCCGGAAGTCACCAGCGCGACGCCGACGGTCTCGGTGCTGCGCGCAAAGCCGTCGGCCGCGTGCACCGCCGCCTGTTCGTGGCGCACCAGTACGTGGCGTACCTTGTCCTGGTTGAAGAGTGCGTCGTAGATGAAGAGGACGGCGCCGCCAGGGTAGCCGAACACGTATTCGACCTTTTCTTCCTGAAGACACCTGATTACAATTTCCGCACCAGTCAGCACCATTACAAACTCGCTCATTGTTACGTTCTAAACGGCGAACGTTACCGGTCACTCGACATTTGGTCAAGGCTGCCGCGGCATTGCAGCAAAGCACTGAACAGTCGGGCTTCTGAAGGATTCACAGCTGGCTTCCCGGGTAGAACTCTCGACCTTCCTCGAAGGCGTCGAAAAGCGTGCGTTCAAGCAGGCCGTGTACGCGCTGAGGACCGACGAGGCGGCGCTCGATGCGGTGCAGGACGCGATGCTCAAGCTCTCGGTCAGCTACGCCGACCGTCCGCCCGGCGAACTCCCGCTGCTGTTCCAGCGCATCCTGCAGAACGTGATCTACGACGCGCTGCGGCGGCAGAAGGTGCGCAACGCGTGGACGACGCTGCTGTCGTCATTCACGTCGGGTGGCGACGACGATGCGGATCCTCTCGATACGCTGACCGCCGACTCCGATGCCGCTCACGCCGGCACGCCGCACGCGCAGTTCGAGCGCGCGAGGACGATGGCGGCGATCGAGCGGGAAATCGCACGCCTGCCCAATCGTCAACGCGAAGCCTTCCTGCTGCGTTACTGGGAGGAAATGGATATTTCCGAAACCGCCGCTGCGATGGGGTGTTCGGAAGGGAGCGTGAAGACCCACTGTTCGCGCGCCACGCAAACATTGGCGGCAGCCCTCAAGGCAAAGGGGATCGTGTTATGAACGAACAGGAGTTCGGGCACAAGCTCGCGGTTCATCTTTCGGCCGCAACGCGCGAAATCGACGGCGAGCTCGCTTGCCGGCTGCGCAGTGCACGCGAAGAGGCGCTTCGTGCCAGTTCCCGCGCCGGAAGGTCTGGACGGTTTTTCGGCCGGAAGCTTCGGTTTCGCCTGATGCTTCCTGCCGTGCTGAGGCCTGCCGTACTGGTGTTCGCGGTCCTCGCGACGGTGCTTGCCGGCGATTACTGGGTGACCTGGTCGCGCGTCAATTCGCTTCAGGAAGTGGACACGGCGCTGTTGATCGACGACCTGCCGATCGACGCTTATCTCGACGCGGATTTCAAGGCATGGCTGCAGCAAGACTCGCAATCCTGATCGCAACGCTGGTTTTCGCCGGTGCTGCGGGAGCGGTCACGCCGATCGGAGCGCCGGGATGGCGCGACTTGAACGCCGAACAGCGGGAAATCCTCGCGCCGCTCGCCAACGACTGGAACGGCATGAGCGAGCCGCACCGGCAGAAATGGATCGGCATCGCCAACAGCTATGGCCGGCTCACGCGCGAGGAGCAGGAGCGCATCCGCGCCCGCATGAAGGCGTGGGCCGATCTCGAGCCCGAACAGCGCGAACGCGCGCGCGACCAGTACCGGACCTTGCGCAACATTCCTCCCGACAAGCGGGAGTCGCTGCCCGAGCTGTGGCAGCGCTACCGCAGCATCCCGCCGGAAGAACGCCAGCCGCAGCACGACAGGCGCGATCGCCGCTCCGAGCCGCGCTCGCCGTTGCGTTCGGACGACAAATGAAACTCTCGCTGAACTGGATCTTCGATTGAACACCCCTTTGCCGCAGCGCCCCCGCGTCGAACTGGCCGGCCTGCGCCGCCGCCTCGCCAGCATGCTGTACGAATCACTGCTCCTGCTCGGTGTCCTCGGGCTGACGTTCATGGTTCCCTATCTTGTGCTCGGCGTGGTCCTGAACGTCGCTCCCGCGGGATGGTTCGCGTGGCTGCATGTGTATCTGGTGCTGGGAGCGTACTTCGTCTGGTACTGGTGGCGGCACGGCCAGACGCTGGCGATGCAGACTTGGCGCCTGCAGCTCGTGAGGGCGACGGACGGACGTGCGCTGCCGCTCGCGACAGCCTGGCTGCGCTACACGCTCGCCTGGCCTTCCGTGCTGTGCTTCGGTCTGGGGCTGGCGTGGGCGCTCGTGGACCGCGACCGCCAGTTCCTGCATGACCGGCTCGCCGGAACGCGCGTCGTGTTCCTGCCAGCCTGACCCCGCGTCGCGTCAGACTTGCGCGGCGGGTGCCGCTTGCGGCCGCAGCGGAGCGGCCTTCTGCGTCGTGGCGCGAACCGTCGTCGGTCTTCCCGCTCCGCGCGGCGCATTCGTCCCTCGCAAATCCTGCGTATACTTTGAATTTGCCTGACTGAATCCGGCTCGACCGGAGACGACAATGAAAACGGAAAACGCCCCCAGCATTCTTCGATCCGACTATGTGCCTCTGGCGTGGCGGATCGACCATCTCGACCTGCACTTCGATCTCGATCCGGTGGCGACGATCGTCAAGAGCCGTCTGCGCTGCGTGCGCAATGCGCTCGCGCCCGCGGCCCCGCTGCGGCTTTTCGGCGAAGACGTCGAGTTGGTCGGCCTGACGGTCAACGGAGCGCGGCCGGCGCCCGGCGCAGTGACGCCGACCGCTGACGGAATCGAGATCGCGCTGGCGGGAGAACGCGCGGAAATCGAAATCGCCACCCGCCTCGACCCGTCGGCGAACACCACGCTTTCGGGTCTCTACCTGTCTCGCGGCGGCTTCTTCACCCAATGCGAAGCGGAAGGCTTTCGCCGGATAAGCTTCTTTCCCGACCGGCCCGACGCGATGACGCGTTTCACCGTCACGCTGGAGGCGGACGCGGCGACGTGCCCGGTGTTGTTGTCGAACGGCAACCTCGTCGAGCAGGGACCGCTCGCCGGCGGCCGCCACTACGCCAAGTGGGAAGATCCGTTTCCGAAGCCGTCATATCTTTTCGCGCTCGTCGCGGCGAACCTGGTGTCGCTCGAACGGCGGGTGAACACCGCGTCCGGGCGCGAGGTGCTGCTGCAGGTATGGGTCGAAGACGGCAATCTCGACCGCAGCGCGCACGCGATGGAGTCGCTGATCCATTCGATGCGCTGGGACGAAGAGACTTTCGGCCTCGAACTCGATCTCGACCGCTTCATGATCGTCGCCGTGAGCGACTTCAACATGGGCGCGATGGAGAACAAGGGCCTCAACCTCTTCAACTCGAAGTACGTGCTGGCGAAGCCCGACACGGCCACCGACGTTGATTACGAGAACATCGAAAGCGTCGTCGCACACGAATACTTCCACAACTGGACCGGCAATCGCGTGACTTGCCGCGACTGGTTCCAGCTCACGCTCAAAGAAGGGCTGACGGTGTTCCGCGACCAGCAGTTCTCCGCCGACATGCTCGGACGCATGGCCGAGGCGGGGGGCGAGGCCGCTGCCGCGTCGGCTCGCGCCGTCAAGCGGATCGACGACGTGCGAGTGCTGCGCACCGCGCAGTTCGCCGAGGATGCGGGGCCGATGGCGCATCCGATCCGCCCGGACAGCTATCAGGAGATCAACAACTTCTACACCGCGACGGTGTACGAGAAGGGCGCCGAAGTCATCCGCATGCTGCACACGCTGCTGGGCGCGGAAGGGTTTCGCAACGGCATGGACCTGTACTTCAGCTACCACGATGGCCAGGCAGTGACCTGCGACGATTTCGTCGACTGCATGGCCGAAGCCAACGGCCGCGACCTCGACCAGTTCATGCGCTGGTATGCCCAGGCGGGTACGCCGCGAGTCACGGCGCAAGGGCGCTACGACGCCGAAAGCCGCAGCTACACGCTGACGCTGACACAGCACACCCCGCCGACGCCGGGCCAGCCCGAAAAGCTGCCGCTCGTGATACCGGTCGCGGTAGGCCTGATCGGCCCGGACGGCGCCGACCTGCCGCTGCGGCTGCAGGCCGATAACCACGGCGCGACGACGAAACTGGTCGAGCTGACCGAAGCGAAGCAAAGCTTCGAGTTCACGGACCTCGACTTCGAGCCGGTGCCTTCGCTGCTGCGCGGTTTTTCCGCCCCGGTGATCCTCGAGCTCGACGAGGACGACGCGCGCCTCGCGTTCCGCATGGCCCACGATTCCGATGCGTTCAATCGCTGGGACGCGGCGCAGCGCTATGCCGAGCGCGTCGTCCTTGCGCTCGCTGCCGACGCCGCCGCAGCCCGTCCGCTGGCGGTGCCGGCCGCTTTCGTCCGCGCCTTCCGCGCCCTGCTGACGAACAACGCGCTCGACCCCGCCTTCAGGGCCCAGGCCGCTGCGCTACCTGCCGAAGCCTATCTGCTCGAACGCATGGCGGTCGCCGATCCGGCTTCGCTGCGCGCGGCGCTGATGGCGCTGATGCGCGAACTGGGCGGGGCGCTCGGCGACGAGTGGCTGACGCTTTACCGCAAGCATGAAGTGACCGGGCCGTACCGCTATCACCCGGCCGATGCGGGACGACGCGCGCTGCGCAACCTCGCGCTGAAGTATCTCGCGGCCGCCGGAGTCGGCGAAGGTCTCGAGCGGGCGCACGCGCAGTTCGAGCGTTTCGACAACATGACGGAAGGCTTGGGCGCGCTCGCCGCGCTGGTCAACAGCGCGAGTCCGGTGCGCGAGGCCGCGCTCGACGCGTTTCACCGCCGCTACCGCGACGACGCGCTCGTGCTCGACAAGTGGTTCGCGCTGCAGGCAGGGGCATGGCGCTGGGATGCCGAGGCCACGCCGGTGCTCGAACGGGTGCGCAGGCTGATGGAAGATCCGGGTTTCAGCATCGAGAATCCGAACAAGGTCTATGCGCTGCTCGGGAGCTTTTTCCGCGCCAATCCGGCAGAGTTCCATGCGCCGGACGGCGAGGGCTACGTGTTCTGGGCCGACCAGGTGCTTGCGCTCGACCAGCGCAACCCCCAGGTCGCGTCGCGCATCGCGCGGGCGCTCGAGAGCTGGCGCCGGTTTACCCCGGAAATCCGGGATCGCGTCGGCGTGCAACTCGAGCGCGTGCGCAGCGTCACCGGACTGTCACCCGACGTGGCGGAAATCATCGACAAGGCGCTGCAGGACGGTCGCTAGCGGGACGCTCGCGCAGCCGGCCGGAATCGGAAGGCGAGGCGGGCGCGGCCGGGCGCAGGGTGCGCTGCGGCCCGCGCAGCCGATTCTGCAGGCTGCGCCGTCGCGGCCGCTCAGTTCGTGATGTCGCCGGCGATGTAGCTCGACAGGTGGCTGATCGTCTCTTCCTGCTGGACGATGATCGATTTGACGACGTCGCCGATCGTCACGATGCCGACGATCTTGCCGCGCTCGACGACCGGCAGGTGACGAAAGCGGTTCTCGGTCATGATGTTCATGACCTCATCGACGGTGTGCGACGGCGTGATCGTGCAGACGTTCGGCGTCATCAGCTCGCCAACCGTAGCCTCTTTCGAACTGAGGCCTTTCAGCACGAGTTTCCGCGCGTAGTCGCGTTCGGTGAATATCCCCGTGAGGTGATCGTTTTCCGTCACCAGCACGGCGCCGATGTCGTGCTGGGCCATGACTGCCAGCGCATCGAACACGCTGACGTCCGGTGACACCGCATAGGCGCCTGCGCCTTTTGTTTCCAGAATCTGCCGCACTGTCGTGGTGGTCATTGCTGCTTCCCTCCTCTTGTCGTTGGCTGCCGTGCCGGCCGGCACCGACGTGAACACGTCGTCATAGCTTGAATCGACTTCGGCGCGGACGCAAGCGCCACCTGCGCGGGCAAGCGGGCCGGCGGCGCCCGATGCAGTTCAGATTTCGAGATTGTCGATCAGCCGCGTGTGGCCGAGCTTCGCCGCGGCGAGGACGACCAGCGGATCGTCCGCGTGGCCCGGAGGCTGCAGGTCCGCACGACGGCGCACGGCGACGTAGTCGGGGTGCCAGCCATGCGCGGCGAGCCCGGCCACCGCCTCGGTTTCGAGCTTCAGGAAATCGCGATCGCCGCCCCGCACGGCCTCGCGGATGCGGGCGAGTTCGCGGTACAGCCGCGGCGCTTCGGCGCGTTCTTCGGCAGACAGGTAGCCGTTGCGCGACGACAGCGCGAGCCCGTCGGTCGCGCGGATCGTCTCGCCCGGCACGACTTCGACCGCAACGGCGAGTTCGCGCACCATGTTCGTCAGCACCATCAGCTGCTGGTAGTCCTTCTTGCCGAACAGCGCGACGTCCGGACGCACGATATTGAGAAGCTTCAGCACGACCGTCGCGACGCCGCGGAAGTGATCCGGCCGAAACTCCCCTTCGAGGATGGTGACATGCGCCGGCGCCGGGTCGACGTGGTACTGCTGCGGTTGCGGGTACATCTCGCTTTCGTCCGGCGCGAACACGTGGGCGACACCGGCCGCCTCGAGCCGTTCGCAGTCAGCCTTGAACGTCCGGGGATAGCGGTCGAAGTCGTCGCGCGGGCCGAACTGCAGGCGATTGACGAAAATGCTGGCGACGATCGAATCGGCACGGCCTGCGGCCTGGCGCATCAGCGCGATGTGCCCGTCGTGCAGGTTGCCCATCGTGGGTACGAAGGCGACTTTGCCGCCGAGTGCAGCGCGGGCGGCGCGCAGGCTCTGGATGGTGGTGTGGATCTGCATGGCGAGGTCTCGGAGCAGGAAGGGTGCGGCTCAATAACAGTGTTCGGCGGCCGGAAAACTGCCGTCCCGGACGGCCTGGACGTAGCTCGCGACGGCTTCGTCGATGTCTGTCTTCCCGGTCATGAAATTCCTGACGAAGCGCGCTTTCTTGCCCGGATAGACGCCGATCATGTCGTGCAGCACGAGCACCTGGCCGTTGCAGTCCGGGCCCGCGCCGATGCCGATCGTCGCCATCGAGGCGAGGCTCGCGGTGACTTCCCGCGCGAGCGCGGCGGGAACCATTTCCATGACCATCAGCGCGGCCCCGGCCTGTTGCAGCGCTAGCGCATCGGCCTTCAGCTGCGCCGCTGCGGCCTCGCTGCGGCCCTGTACGCGATAACCACCGAGCTGGTGCACGGACTGCGGCGTGAGCCCGATGTGGGCGCACACCGGGACGCCGCGTTCGACGAGGAAACGGACGGTTTCGGCCATGAAGGCGCCGCCTTCGAGCTTGACCATTTGCGCGCCGGCGGCGAGCAGGCGGGCGGCGTTGCGCATTGCCTGCGACGGGCTCTCGTGATACGCACCGAACGGCATGTCGGTGACGATGAACGGGCGGGTCGCGCCGCGCACGACACATTCGGTGTGATAGATCATGTGCTCGAGCGTCACCGGCAGCGTGGACTTCTGCCCCTGCACGACGTTGCCGAGCGAGTCCCCGACGAGGAGGATGTCGACACCTGCGCGCTCGAGCAGCGCCGCGAAGCTCGCGTCATAACACGTAAGCATGCTGATCTTGCGCCCTTCGGCGCGCATCTTGCCAATTTCGAACAGGGTGACGGGTTTGTCGTCCTGGAGGTAGCTCATGGGGGACTCCTGAGGAGAGCCGGAGTTTTCCGCAAAATGTCGCGGCGCACAAGTGGGTCGGCGAAAAGCTGCCGGCGAGGAGGCAGTCAGCCGGCGTAGCCGAAGAACTCGCGATAGCCGCGCATGTTGCGCAGCCGGTCGAGCAGGAGCTCGAAGTCGTCGTCCTGCTCGACCGGGTTGAGGACCTCAGCGTCGACGACGAACAGCGGCGCCGCCTCGTAATCGTAGAAGAACCGCGCGTAGCGCTCGGCGACCTGTTCCAGGTAGCGCTCGGTGATGCAGCGTTCGCTCTCCACGCCTCGGCGCCGGATACGCTCGATCAGCGTCTCGGGTTTCGCCTGCAGATAGATCACGAGGTCCGGGTGCCGCACCGCCGCCGGCTGCACGCTGTCGAAGATGCGCCGGTAGAGCGCCAGTTCGTCATCGGCGAGATTGAGCGCCGCGAACAGCGGATCCTTGTCGAGAATGAAGTCCGACACGATGCGCGGATACGCGTCCGCGCGTTCGGCCAGTGCCGCAAGCTGGTCGACGCGCTGGAACAGGAAGGACAGTTGGGTCGGCAGCGCCCAGCGTTGCGGGTCCTGATAGAAACGCCCGAGAAAGGCGTTTCGCTCCGGCTGCTCGAACACCGTCTCGGCATCGAGCCGCTCGGCGAGCCGGCGCGCGAGGGAAGTCTTGCCGGCGCCGATCGGGCCTTCGATGACGATGTAGCGCGCCTTGTCGAGCATGTGCCGGACCCGTCTCTAGTTGCGGAAAATGAAATATACCGCACCAGGCATACACAACGCGGCTCAAAGGTAGTCAATCTTCATTGGAGAAGTCAGTCTGGCAGCCTTTCGACTGCCTGAGCGCGCACTGCGGGCAGGAGATCGGCGACGCGCCCGCGGCCGGGGATCGTCGCCGCCGGAGCGATTTCCGCGAGCGGGACGAGCACGAAGGCGCGCAGGTGCATGCGCGGATGCGGGATTTGGAGTCCGGGTTCATCGACGCAGTCGTCGCCGTAGAGCAGCAGGTCGAGATCCAGCGTTCGTGGCGCCTGCGGATACGCGCGGGTGCGGCCGAGGCGGGCCTCGATGTCGAACAAGGCGTCGAGCAGCGCCCGCGCCGGCAACGGCGTGTCGATCGCGGCGACCGCGTTGAAGAAGTCCGGCTGCCCGCTGACACCGACCGGGGCTGTGCGGTACAGCGCCGAGCGCGCGACAACATGCGTGTCGGGCAAGCTGTCGAGGGCTTCGAATGCAGTCCGGAGCGTCGCGACCGGCTCGCCGAGGTTCGCGCCCAGCGCGACGAAGGCGCGCACCGGAGTGTGCGTGGCGCCGGTCCGGCCCGGGCCGGATCGGTTCATGACGCGTCGACGACGGCGGTATCGGCCTCGGCCGGCTTGCGCCGGCGCCGGCGCCGCTTGCGCTCGGGGGCTTCGCCGCGGCCGGCTGCTTCGGCGAGCAGGGCTTCGCGTGCGTCGTGACCGGCATGCGCGAACCGGTCCCACCACTCGGGGAGCGCCAAGTCGATTTCGCCCGACTGCGCGCGCAAGCGCAGGAAGTCCCATGCGGCGCGGTAACGCGGCTGTTCGATGAGGCGGTAGGGCGTCTTGCCACTGCATTTGTCGAAGCGGGGTTGCAGCGCCCAGATTTCCTTGATGTCCCCGACGATGCGCCGCGTGATCGCGAGCTTGCCGGCCTGCGCTTCGAGCACGTCGTCCATTGCCGCGAACAACGCGGGCTGGGTGTGCTCGCCGTTGCCCTTGCGCATTTCCCACGCGGCGAGCACTTCGTGCCACAGCAGCGTCGCGAACAGGAAGCCGGGCGACACCGACTTGTCCTGGCGCACGCGCTCGTCGGTATTCTCGAGGGCGAGCCTGACGAAGCGTTCGCCCATCGGCTGTTCGAGGATCACGTCGAGCAGCGGCAGCAGGCCGTGGTGCAGGCCTTCCTCGCGCAGCTGCTCCAGGCATTTCAGCGCGTAGCCGGAGAACAGCAGCTTCAGCATCTCGTCGAAGAGCCGCGCGGCCGGCACGTTTTCGAGTAGTGAGGCCATTTCGCGGATCGGGTTGCGCGCGGCAGGGTCGAGCGTCAGGCCGAGCTTGGCGCCGAGTCGCACACCGCGCAGCATCCGCACCGGGTCTTCGCGGTAGCGCGCGCGCGGGTCGCCGATGATGCGCAGCGTCTTCTGCTTCAGATCGGCGACGCCGTGGTGGTAATCGACGATCTGCTCGGTCGTCGGATCGTAGTACAGCGCGTTGACGGTGAAGTCGCGCCGTGTCGCGTCCTCGGCCTGCGAGCCGAAGACGTTGTCGCGCAGCACCCGGCCGTGTTCGTCGGTTTCAGTGCTCTCGGCCGCCTGGCTCGCGCGGAACGTCGACACTTCGATCGTCTCCGGACCGCTCATGACATGCACGATCTTGAAGCGGCGGCCGATGATGCGCGAGCGGCGGAACAGCGCGCGGACTTCCTCGGGCGTCGCGCTCGTCGCGACGTCGTAGTCTTTCGGCGGGTGGCCGACCAGGAGATCGCGCACTGCGCCGCCGACGACGAAGGCCTTGTGGCCGTGTTCCTGCAGCACGGTGCAGACCTTGCGGGCGACCGGCGAGAGCTGCTCGCGGCGAACGCCATGCTGAGCGACGGGAATCAGCGCGGGTTCGGTATTCACGACTGGCAGCGCGGCGCGCTGGAAGACTTTGCGCAGCAGCTTGCGGATCATTGGAAAGAGGGCAGAGCGGTCAACATAAGCGTGCAATCATAACCGATGCGCAGGCCTTGCAGGGCACTGCTGCCACCTTACCGCAGCGAGATGACCGGCCAGCCGTTGGCGAGCGCATGCGCGCGCAGCGTGTCGTCGGGGTCGACGGCGACCGGATCGGTGACGCGCGCCATCAGCGGCAGGTCGTTGTGCGAGTCGCTGTAGAACCACGAGCGCGAGAAGCTGCCGTGATACAGGCCGAGCGACTCGAGCCAGCTGTCGACACGCTCGATCTTGCCCGCCTTGAACGCCGGCGTGCCCCGCGGTTTGCCGGTAAAGGCGCCGTGTTCCTGCGCCGGGACCGTCGCGACGAGATGGGGAATGCCGAATTCGCGCACGATCGGGCCGGTGACGAAGCTGTTCGTCGCAGTGACGACCGCGACCAGCGCGCCGCGGTCGAGCTGTTCGCGCACGAGCCGGCGAGCCTTGTCGGTGATCATCGGCGCGACGGCGGTCGCCATGAATTCGCGGTGCCAGGCGTCGAGCTGCGCGCGCGGATGGCGCGCGAGCGGGGCGAGCTGGAAGTCGAGGAATTCGAAGATGTCGAGCGTGCCCGCCTTGTACTGCTCGTAGAAGCCGATGTTCTTCGCTTCCTGCACTTCGCGGTCGAGCACGCCTTTGGCGATGAGAAACTGCGCCCACGCGAAATCGGAGTCGCCGTCGAGCAGCGTGTTGTCGAGGTCGAAGAGTACGAGGTCCAAGCGGGTTTCCTTGAATGGGAATGGGTCCGGATCGATCCGAGGCGGGCAGCCGCGCACGGCACCGCGCGAGGATGCGGGTCCGGGTTCATATGTCGAGGCCGGACTGGATCATCTCGCGCAGCAGCGGCAGCGTGACTGCGCGCTTGCGTTCGAGCGACGCGGTGTCGAGCGCATCGAGCACCGCGAGCAGGCTCGGCAGGTCGCGGCGGCCGTGGCGCAGCAGGAAATCGGTCACTTCGTCGGCGAGCGGCAGGCCGCGCCGTTCGGCGAGCGTGCGCAGGATCGCCGCGCGCGCTTCATCGTCGAGCGGGCGGACTTCATAGACCAGGCACTGTCCGACGCGGGTACGCAAATCCTCGCGCACCGCGAGCTGCAGCGGAGCGGTCGCGCCAGCGAGGAGCAGCGTCTGGCCGTTGCCGCGCGCGCGGTTGAATGCATTGAACAGCGCGACCTGCGCCGCGGCGTCGAGTGCGTCGACGTCGTCGACCGCGAGCAGCGCGTCGCCGGTTTGGGGCAGTTCGTCACCCGCTTCGGCGGCCGGGACGTAGAGAGCCGGCCGGCCTGCGGCGCGCGCGCCGGCGACCGCCGCACGCAACAGATGACTGCGACCGCTGCCTGCGGAGCCCCAAAGATACAGGTGGGCGGCGTGGGGTCCGATTGCGTCGAGCGCAGCGACCAGTTCGTCGTTGCTGCCGACGACGAAGTTGTCGAGCGTCGGCGGCGCATCGGGGCGGATGTCGAGCACGAGCTGCTTCACTTGCCGATCTCCTCGATACGCGATTCGGTGTCGCCCTGGTAGAGGCGGCTCGCGACCCAAGCGGTACGCAGTTCGCGCAAGCCGACGAGGATCGCCGCGCTCGCCGGCAGCGCGACGAGCACGCCGACGAAGCCGAACAGCTGGCCGAACGCCATCAGCGCGAAGATCACGGCGACCGGATGCAGGCCGATGCGCTCGCCGACGAGGTAGGGCGTCAGCACGAAGCTCTCGATCGCCTGCCCGAGGCCGTACACGATCGCGACGCCGATCAGCGGCGACCAGCCGTCGGCCTGCAGCAGTGCAGTGAGGATCGCGAGGATCAGGCCGCCGCCGAAGCCGACGTACGGGATGAAAACGAGCAGGCCGGTGATGACGCCGACGGGCAGCGCGAACTTCAGTCCGGCGAGCCACAGGCCGACGCTGTAGAACACCGCGAGCAGCAGCATCACGGAGAGCTGGCCGCGCAGGAACTGCGACAGCACCGAGTCGATGTCGTTGAAGATGCGCAGCGTGCGCGGCAGCATCGGGCGCGGGATGATGGCCTGCACGTTCGCGACCAGGTGCGGCCAATCCTGCAGCAGGTAGAACATCACGACCGGGATCAGCAGCACGAGTGCCGCGAGGCCGACCAGCGCGCTGCCGCCTTCACGCAGGTGGCCGAGGATGACCGGCACCAGGTCCTGCGCAGTGCTCCAGTTCTCGGTGATCCAGGTGCGCACGAACGCCGTATCGAGCTGCACATCGATGCCGAAGCGCTCCAGCAGTCGCGGTGCGACGCGCGAATTGAGCAGCTCGATCAGGTCCGGCAGGCGGCCGACGAGCGCGATCGCCTCGCGATAGATCATCGGCGCGAGGATCAGCAGCAGCAGCAGCAACATCGCGCCCAGGCCGAGGATCACCAGCAGCACTGCGAGGGGGCGTGGGATGCGGCGTCGGACCATCCAGCGCACCGCCGGGTCGCAGATGTATGCGAACACCGCCGCGATCACGAACGGCGCGAGGATCGGCCCGAGCGCGTAGAGCAGCGCGACGAGCGCAAGCGCTACGCCTACCCACACGGCGGATTGCAGACGGTCGGCGCGGGATTGGGTCATTTCGAGTAAAATCGCGAGCTTGGCGCGGATGCCCGGCAAGTGCCGGAGTGACCCGCGAAACCCGTAAATGTAGCCACTTGGCGTTGCGGCCTCAAGTTTCCCGCTCGCCAGGTCCGGCCGAACCCCGCATTCCGCACGCTAGAGGAACCCACTTGAGCTCCCCGAAACCTTCGCTTTCCTACCGCGACGCCGGTGTCGATATCGATGCCGGCGACGCGCTCGTCGACCGCATCAAGCCGCTCGCCAAACGCACCATGCGCCCTGAAGTGCTGGGCGGCATCGGCGGCTTCGGCGCGCTGTTCGAGCTGTCGAAAAAGTACCGCGAGCCGGTGCTGGTGTCGGGCACCGACGGCGTGGGCACGAAACTCAAGCTCGCATTCCAGCTGAACAAGCACGACACCGTCGGCCAGGATCTGGTCGCGATGAGCGTCAACGACATTCTCGTCCAGGGCGCCGAACCGCTGTTCTTTCTCGACTACTTCGCCTGCGGCAAGCTCGATGTCGATACTGCGGCAGCGGTCGTCGGCGGCATTGCGCGCGGCTGCGAGCTGTCCGGCTGCGCGCTGATCGGCGGCGAGACCGCCGAGATGCCGGGGATGTACCCCGACGGCGAATACGACCTGGCCGGCTTCGCGGTCGGCGCAGTCGAGAAGTCCGAGATCATCGACGGTTCGCGGATCGTCCCCGGCGACGTCGTCCTCGGCCTCGCGTCGAGCGGCGCGCATTCGAACGGCTATTCGCTGATCCGCAAGATCATCGACCTTGCCAAGCCCGACCTCGACGCCGACTTCCACGGCCGTCCGCTGCGCGAGGTGATCCTCGAGCCGACGCGCCTGTACGTGAAGCCGATGCTCGGCCTGATGCAGGCGATCCCCGGCGTCGTCAAGGGCATGGCGCACATCACCGGCGGCGGCCTGCTCGAGAACGTGCCGCGCATCCTCGGCCCCGACCTGGCCGCGCGCCTCGACGCGTCGTCGTGGACGCTGCCGCCGCTGTTTCAGTGGCTGCGGGACGCCGGCAACGTCGACGCGCAGGAAATGTATCGCGTCTTCAACTGCGGCGTCGGCATGGTCGTCATCGTATCGGCGGCGCAGGCCGACGTGGCAATGCAGAACCTCGAGGCGGCGGGCGAAACCGTCTATCGGCTCGGCCGGATCGAGTCGCGGGCCGAAGGCGCGGCGCAGACGACAGTCGGCTGAGGCCGGCCGGATGTGCGGTGCGTCGCGCGGGCGCCTCGCCGCGCGGCGGCGCGCGCCGCAAACGCCAGGGGCGCGCCGACATCCGGTGCGCCCGGTTTTTCCGAACTTTCGCCAGTCCCGTCGCGGGCAGGTCCGTCACCAGAGCCTCCGTCCTTCATGCCCGCCCCTCGTCGCCTGATCGTCGCCCTCAGCCTCGTCGGCCTCGCCGCGCTTGCAGGCTACGCGTATTACGCGAACCGCAGCCCGGCGACGCCGCAGCCGGCGGGCGCGGCGCCCGCGGCAGAACGGGGCAGTGGTGGCACCGCCGGTGCTGCGGCCAAGGCGGAGCCGGTCGGGGTCGAGACCGTCACCGTGACGTCCGAGACCGTCGCCGACGACGTCACCGCGGTCGGCACGTTGCGCTCGAACGAATCGGTCGTGCTGCGGCCCGAAGTCGCCGGCCGCATCGCCGCGATCCGGTTCCGCGAAGGCGGGCCGGTACGGCGCGGCGAAGTGCTGATCGAACTCGACGCAGCGGTGCAGCAGGCCGAAGTGCAGCAGGCGAAGGCGAACCTCGCGCTCGCCGAGGCGAATTACGGCCGCACCGACGATCTCTTCAAGCGCAAGTTCCTCAGCCACACCGCGCGCGACGAAGCTGCTTCGCAGCTCGAAGTCGCGCGCGCGAACATGGCGCTCGCCCAGGCGCACCTCGAGCGCACGCGCATCCGCGCGCCGTTCGCCGGCGTCGTCGGGATCCGCAACGTCAGCGTCGGCGACTACGTCAAGGAAGGGGACGACCTGGTCAATCTCGAGGACATCGCGACGCTGAAAGTCGATTTCCGCCTGCCGGAAAACTATCTCGCGCGCGTGCGCCCCGGGCAAACGCTCGAAATCACCTCCGACGCGATTCCCGGTCAGCGCTTCGAAGCGCGGGTCGCCGCGATCGATCCGCTCGTCGACGAACAGGGGCGCTCGGTCGTGATGCGCGCGACGCTGCCGAACGAAGGCCTGCGGCTGCGCCCGGGGATGTTCGCGCGCGTGCGGCTGATCCTGCAGCAGCGCGCCGACGTTGCGATTCTCCCGGAGGAGGCGCTGGTGTCGGCGCCCGGGAACGTGCAGTTCGTCTATCGCGTCGTCGACGGCAAGGCGCAGCGCGTCGAGGTGTCGACCGGGGTGCGGCGCGGCACCCGCGTCGAAGTCGTGCGTGGCCTGCAGGCCGGCGATGTCGTCGTGACGGCGGGCCAGCTCAAGCTGCGCGACGGGGCGCCGGTGCGCGTCGTGCGCGTGGACGGGACGGGCGAGGCGCCTTCGGCAGGTGCTGCCGGCGGAGCCGGTTGACCGGAGACGCGCGATGATCCTGTCCGAGATCTGCATCAAGCGTCCGGTGTTCGCGACGGTGCTGTCGCTGCTGGTGCTGCTCGTCGGGCTGATGTCGTATTCGCGCCTGACGGTGCGCGAGTACCCGAACATCGACGAGCCGGTCGTCACTGTCGATACGACCTACACCGGCGCGAGCGCCGAGATCGTCGAATCGCAAGTCACGAAACCGCTCGAGGATTCGCTCGCCGGGATCGAAGGCGTGGACGTGATCCAGTCGATCAGCCGCCAGGAGCGCAGCCAGATCACGATCCGCTTCCGCATCGAGCGCGACGCCGACAGCGCTGCGGCCGACGTGCGCGACCGGGTGTCGCGCGCGCGCCGCCAGCTGCCCGACGACATCGACGAACCGGTGATCGCGAAAGTCGAGGCCGACGCGAGCCCGATCATCTGGATCGCGTTCTCGTCGGATCGCCACTCTTCGCTCGAACTGAGCGACATCGCCAGCCGCATCGTCAAGCCGCGGCTGCAGACGCTGTCCGGCGCCGCCGACGCGCGCGTGTTCGGCGAGCGCCGCTATTCGATGCGCATCTGGCTCGATCGCGACCGGCTCGCGGCGTTCAACCTCACGCCGCAGGACGTCGAGGACGCGATCCGGCGCCAGAACGTCGAGCTGCCGGCCGGGCGCATCGAAAGCCGCGAGCGCGAATTCGCCGTCGTCGCGCAGACCGATCTCGACGAGCCGCAGGAGTTCGAGGCGGTCGTCGTGCGCGAGCCCGGGACGGCGGACGGGCGCCCGGTGCGCATCCGCGACATCGGCCGCGTCGAAGTCGCCGCGCAGAGCGAGCGCACGCTGGTGCGTTTCATGGGCAAGCCGGCAGTGTCGCTCGGCCTGATCAAGCAGTCGGTCGCGAACCCGCTCGATCTCAAGCGCGGCCTCGTCGAGATGATGCCGGTGCTCGAGGCGGAACTGCCCGAAGGCATGACGATGAGCATCGCGAACGACACGACGGTGTTCATCGAACGCTCGATCGCGTCGGTATTCACGACGATCTGGGAGGCGGTGCTGCTGGTCGCGGTGATCTGCTTTTTCTTCCTGCGCAACTGGCGCGCGATGCTGGTGCCGCTGGTGACGATCCCGGTGTCGCTCGTCGGCGCGTTCACGCTGATGCTGGTGTTCGGCTTCTCGATCAACACGCTGACCTTGCTCGCGCTGGTGCTCGCGATCGGCCTCGTCGTCGACGACGCGATCGTCGTGCTCGAGAACATCTACCGCCACATCGAGGAAGGCATGGAGCCCGTCCAGGCGGCTTTCCGCGGCGCGCGCGAAATCGGTTTCGCCGTCGTCGCGATGACGATCACGCTCGCCGCGGTGTATGCGCCGGTCGCGTTCATGACCGGACGCACCGGCAAGCTGTTCACCGAGTTCGCGCTGACGCTCGCCGGCGCGGTGATCGTGTCGGGTTTCGTCGCGCTGACGCTGTCGCCGATGATGTGCTCGAAGCTGCTGCGGCACGAACAGCGGCACGGCCGTTTCTACAACGCAATCGAGCGGTTTCTCGGCTGGCTGACCAACGGTTACCGCCGCGCGCTGACCGCCGCGCTGCAACTGCGCTGGGCCGTGGTGCTCGCGTTCGTCGTCGTCGCCGGCTTGTCGCTCGTGCTGCTCAAGACGCTGAAGACGGAACTCGCACCGGTCGAGGACCGCGGCCGCGTCGTCGGCATCTTTTCCGGGCCCGAAGGCGCGACGATCGACTTCATGGGACGCTACATGTCGCAGGTCGAGGCGATCTTCGCCCAGACGCCGGAAGTCAATCGCTACCTCGTGATCTCGGGTAGCCCGACGGTGTCCCAGGGAATCTCGTTTGCCGGTTTCACCGACTGGGCCGAGCGCGAGCGCAGCGCCGCCGAGATCGCCGGCGAGCTGCGACCGAAGCTCTCGGCAGTGCCGGGGCTGCTCGCGTTCCCGGTGCTGCCGGCGGCGTTCGGGCAGAGCTCGCGCTCGCGTCCGGTCAGCTTCGTCATCACGACGTCGGAGTCGTACGACGAACTCGCGCGCCACACCGAGCGGATGCTCGACGAGCTCCGCGCCCATCCGGGCTTCGTGTCGCCGGACACCGACCTGAAACTGACGAAGCCGGAACTCGCCGTCGACGTCGACCGCGACCGCGCCGCCGACCTCGGCATTCCCGTCGACGTGATCGGCCGCACGCTCGAGACGATGCTCGGCGGGCGGCAGGTCACGCGTTACAAGAAGGACGCCGAGCAGTACGACGTGATCGTGCAGGTTGAGGCGGAAAGCCGCGCCATTGCCCGCGACATCCGCGAGATTTATGTGCGTGGCAAAAGCGGCGAGATGGTGCCGCTCGCGAACCTCGTGCAGGTGCGCGAGACGGTCAGCCCGCGCGAGCTCAACCACTTCGGCCAGCGGCGGTCGGTGACGATCTCGGCGAACCTCGCGCCGGATTTTGCGCTCGGCGAGGCGCTGGCGTTTCTCGAGCAGACCGCGGCGCGCGTGCTGCCCGCCGGCTACGCGATCGACTACGACGGCCAATCGCGCGAATTCAAGACCAGCTCGGCGAGCCTTGCGCTGACTTTCGTGCTTGCGCTGGCGTTCATCTACCTCGTGCTCGCGGCGCAGTTCGAGAGCTTCCGCGACCCGTTCATCATCATGCTGACGGTGCCGCTGTCGATGACCGGCGCGCTCGCGGCGCTGTATTTCACCGGCGGCACGCTGAACGTGTATAGCCAGATCGGGCTCGTCACGCTCGTCGGGTTGATCACGAAGCACGGCATCCTGATCGTGGAGTTCGCGAACCAGCTGCGCGACGAGGGCGCTGCGCTGCGCGATGCGGTCATCGACGCGTCGGTGCTGCGGCTGCGCCCGATCCTGATGACGACCGGGGCGATGGTGCTCGGCTCGATCCCGCTCGCGCTCGCGACCGGCGCCGGCGCCGAAAGCCGCCAGCAGATCGGCTGGGTCATTGTCGGCGGCTTGCTGCTCGGGACGGTGTTTACGCTGTTCGTCGTGCCGACGGTCTATACGCTCCTCGCACGCCGCGAGCGCACCCGCATCGAGGCCGAACAGCCGGTCGCGGCGACGGACTAAGTGCCGCATTCGCAGCCCCAACAAGTCCTTTCGCGACCGCGTTCGGCTCTCGCCGCGTGGCTGATGATGGCGTTGGTGCTGCTGTCGCTCGCGTACGGCGCGCGCACCGGCCTTCCGGCCTGGCCCGCCGGCCTCGCCGCGTGGGGTGCGGGAATCGCGCTGTGGCCACGCCTCGACCACAAGCAGCACCGCTTCGCGATCATCCTTTCCGGGCTCGGCGCCGTCGCGCTCGCGGTCGCGCTGTGGCGCGGCCAGAGCCCTTCGTGGAGCGGCCTGCTGACGAAGAACACGCCGCTGCTCGGCATGCTCGCGGCGGTGAGCTTCCTGCAGCTCGTCGGCATGGGGAGCGACGACGACCGACCCCTTCCGCGCGGGCGACGCGCGTTGTGGCAGACGATGGCCGGCGTGCATGTTTTCGGCGCCGTCATCAACATGTCGGTGATTTTCATCGTCGCCGAGCGCCTTGCGCAGGCCGGGCGGCTGTCGCCGCGACAGGCCGCCGCGATCGCGCGCCCGTTCATGCTCGCGGCGCTGTGGTCGCCGTTCTTCGGCGCCATGGCGGTCGCGCTGACGTATGCGCCCCAGGCCCGCCTTGCCGACGTCGCGCTCGCCGGTGCTCCGCTGGCGGCGGTGCTGGTGTGGGTCGCGGGGCGGACGCTGCCGCCGGCGGCAGCAGGCGAGGATCCCGATTTCGTCGGTTTTCCGATGCGCCTGTCGGCGCTGTGGCTGCCGCTCGCGCTGACGGGCATCGTCAGCGCCGGTCATTTCCTGTTGCCCGCGTGGTCGTCGCTCGCGATCATCAGCGGCGCGGCGCTGGCGATCAGCGTGGCCGCGGTGTTCGTGCGCAGCGGAGCAGGCGACGGCGTCGAGCGCATCATCGATCACGCCCACCGGCGCCTGCCGGCGATGTCCGGCGAGCTGATGCTGTTCCTCGCCGCGGGCGTGTTGGCGACCGGCCTGCAGGCGCTGATGCAGACCGATTCCGGCTGGCTGCCGTTCGAGCGTTTCGGCCCGCTGCAGGCGGCGGTCGTGCTCGGGCTGATGATCGCGCTGTCGGCGATCGGCGTGCACGCGGTGGTGACGATCGTCATCGCGTCGGCGTGGCTCGCGCCGCTCGCGCCCGACCCGCTGCTGCTCGCGCTGATGTTCCTGATGAGCTGGGGCATCGGCCTCGCGCTCAATCCGATGTCCGGTGTGCATCTGTCGCTGCAAGGGCGCTTCGCGCTGCCGGCGCTCGGGCTCGCGCGCGCGAACCTGCGCTACTGCGTCGTGGCGTATGCGCTGGCAGTCGTGTGGCTGTTCGGCGTCGCGCTAGTGCGCGGCGTCCCGTGAGGCGGCGAGCAGGCGCGCGGCGGCTGCGCCGACGGCATCGGTCAGGTCCGGGCGCAGGCAGTCGATCTCGACGAGCCCGGGCCAGCTGTCGCGGAACTGGCGTTGCCATGTGAGCTGGCGCTTGGCGAGCTGGCGCGTCGCGGCGATGCCCTTGAAGCGCATCGTGTCGTAATCGTCGCGGCCGTCGAGATAGTCCCACACCTGCCGGTAGCCGACGCAGCGCATCGACGGCAGCGCCGCGTCGAGCGCGTAGCGCGCGCGCAACGCCCGCAGCTCGTCGACGAGGCCGGCCGCGAGCATCTGGTCGAAGCGCTGCTCGATGCGCGCATGCAGCACCGCGCGATCCGACGGCACGAGCGCGATCGGCAGCATGCGGAACGGCGGCGCCGCGGCCTCGCGCCGGGCGTAGTTTTCGGCGAGCGGCCGTCCGGTCAGACGCACGATCTCGAGCGCGCGCTGGATGCGCTGCGCGTCGGCGGGATCGAGCCGCGCGGCGGCGTCCGGATCGAGCTGTGCGAGTTGCGCATGCAGTGCCGGCCAGCCGAGGCGCGCCGCGGCGGCGTCGATGTCGGCGCGCAGGTCGGCGTCGGCGGCCGGCAGGTCCGACAGCCCGTCGCGCAGCGCCTTGAAGTACAGCATCGTGCCGCCGGCGAGCAGCGCGATGCGGCCGCGCGCGTGGATCTCGCCGATCAGCCGCAGCGCGTCGCGACGAAAGTGCGCCGCGGAATAGTTCTCTTCGGGCGACACGATGTCGATCAGGTGGTGCGGGCAGGCGGCGCGTTCCGCTGCGCTCGGCTTCGCCGTGCCGATGTCCATGTCGCGATAGACGAGGGCCGAATCGACACTGACGATCTCGATCGGCAGCACGCGCGCCAGTGCGAGCGCGGAGGCGGTCTTGCCGCTGGCGGTGGGGCCGAGCAGGAGGAGGGCGGAGGGCTGCATCGAAGGGTGGGCGGTGGCGGGGGAGCGGCGGCGGAGAATCCGGGGAAGGGATTGTAGCGGCGAAGCGCGATCGGCGTCCTCCCGCGCGCCGCGCGTCACTGCAGGCCGCGCGATGGGACGAGGCCGCCAAGCGTCGGGTGCCGATCGCAGTGCCCTCACGCGTGAAAGGCCGTAAAATGCCAATCGCATGACAACCCGGAGGCCCGCGTCCAATGAGCCCGTTCTCGCTGTCGCTTTCCCGTGTTCGCCGGATCGGCCGAGTGTGCCGCGAAAGCAGCTTCGGGTCGCAGGTCCTTGCCACGCTTCTTTCCGCCCTGCTGCTCGCGTCGCCGCTGCCAGCGGCCGCCGATACCGCCACCGGGCCTGCCGCGACGCTCGCGATGGTGTATCGCGACGACGTCGATCCGGCAGCGTACTGGGTCAGCGAAAAGCTCGACGGCGTGAGGGCGTTGTGGGACGGGCGGACGTTGCGCTTTCGCAGCGGGCAGCCGATCGCGGCGCCGCAATGGTTCCTCGACGGCTTGCCGCGCGAGGCGCTCGACGGCGAGTTGTGGATCGGCCGGCGCAGCTTCGAGCCGCTGTCGGGCGTCGTGCGCAAGCAGCAACCGGTCGACGACGAATGGCGGCAGGTGCGCTACATGGTGTTCGAGATGCCGCACGCGCCCGGCAGCTTCACCGCGCGCATCGCCAGGATCAGGGCGGTCACCGTCGGCGGGCCGCCGTGGCTGAAGGCGGTCGAGCAGTTCCGCGTCGCCGACCGCAGCGCGCTGCGGCGTCGCTTCGAGCGTGTCGTCGCTGCCGGGGGAGAAGGCCTGATGCTGCATCGCGCCGATGCGCAGTGGGTTGCCGGGCGCAGCTCCGTGCTGCTGAAGCTGACGCCATGGCTGGACGCCGAAGCACGCGTCGTGGCATATCGACCCGGCAAGGGCCGGCTTCAGGGCATGCTCGGGGCGCTCGAAGTCGAAACGCCCGACGGACGCCGCTTTCGCATCGGCAGCGGCTTCTCCGACGCGCAACGGCGCGCCCCGCCGCCCATCGGCGTGACCGTGACCTACCGTTACCGCGAGCTCACCGCGAAAGGCCTGCCGCGCTTTCCCCGTTACCTGCGGGTGCGCGAACTGCCGTGATTCGGCCGTGATTCGTCGCGACGCCTGCAGGTGGACAGATTCCCAGCCGTGTCCGGGCCGACCCCGTCAGGGCCGGGGAACCACCATCGCTGCGGGCAGCCGGTATAATTCCGCGCGATCAGCGAAATGAAGATTCATCCGGGAGACATGATGGCAGGTGGGGAGTTCGGTCGGGTTTCGGCCCGGTCGATCACGGCGGCAAGCGGCCCGGACTCGGGAGCGTACGTTCTGGCCGTGGCTGGATGACCGTCATGCGCCGGAGCCGCCTGCCGAGCCGCGCACGCGCAGTCGTCATGTCAGGCGTGCTCGTGGCGGCTGGGGCGTGCATTGCTGCAGACGATGAAAAGCCGCTGTGGGAACTCGGTGCGGGAGTCGGCGTGCTGCAGTTTCCGGCGTATCGCGGCTCGGACGAGAACCGGGTGTTCGTGCTTCCCGTGCCGTACGTGATTTACCGCGGCGAATTCCTGAAAGCGGACCGGCGCGGCCTGCGCGGCACGTTCTTCGACACCGAGCGGGTCGAGCTCAGTCTGAGCCTTGCCGCGTCGCCCCCGGCCAGCAGTGAGGACGTCGACGTGCGCGCCGGCATGGACGATCTCGAGCCAACGGTCGAGATCGGACCTTCGCTCGACGTGCGATTGTGGCAGAGCGCCGACGAGCGCCGGAAGCTGCGCGTACGCTTGCCGCTGCGCGTTGGGGTGACGGTCGAAAGCCATCCCGAATCGACCGGCTGGCAGTTCACGCCGCAGCTCAACCTCGACTGGCGCGACCCTGCCGGAATGGACGGCTGGACGCTCGGGCTCATCGCTGGCCCGGTGTTCGGCGACCGCCGCCAGCACCGTTATTTCTATGGCGTCGATGTGCGCGATGCGACCGCGGCCCGCCCCGTATACGACGCGAAAGGCGGCTATGCCGGCACGCAGTTCCTCGCAGCGCTGTCGAAGCGGTTTGCAGGCGGGTGGGCTGGCGCTTTCGTCCGCTACGACACTCTGGCTGGCGCGGTATTCCTCGACAGCCCGCTCGTGACGAGCCGCAATTACTTCGCCGCGGGGTTCGCAGTGACTTGGCTGATCGGCGAATCCTCGCAGCGGGTGCTGGCCGATGAGTGAGCCCGCAATCCGGCGCAGCTGGCTGCGCGTCGCGCACGAAACCGTGCTGCTGCACCTCGGCCTCTTCTATCTCGGGACGGTGTGCCTGCTGTGGACACCGTTCGCGATGGCGCTGCAGCCGCTGCTGCCGGGCTCGTTCGGGCGGCGGCTCGGGCGGCGCGTGATCAGCTGGAACTTCCACGGTTATCTGCGCTTCCTGACCTTGATTGGCGCGTGCCGCTTCGATCTGCGCGAACTCGATGCGCTGCGCGGGCAGGGGCCGCTGATCCTCGCACCGAATCATCCGTGCCTGCTCGACGCCGTGATGGTGATTTCGCGCCTGCCCGACGTCGCGTGCATCATGAAGGCGGGGCTGATGGACAACGTTTTCCTCGGCGCAGGCGCACGCCTTGCCCGTTACATCCGCAACGATTCGCCGCTGCGCATGGTCATGCGCGCGACCGAAGACTTGGCCGCGGGAAGTCACCTGCTGGTCTTCCCGGAAGGGACGCGCACGACTAGACTGCCTATGAACCCATTGATGAGCAGTGTCGGGCTGATCGCACGCCGCGCGAAAGTACCGGTGCAGACGATCTTCATCGAAACCGCGTCGCCGTACCTGTGCAAGGGCTGGCCGCTGTTCCGCCGGCCTGAAATGCCGGTCACCTACCGCGTGCGGCTCGGCAGGCGCTTCGAGCCGGCACGCAATGTGCAGGAATTCATGCGGGAACTCGAACACTACTTTGCGTCGGAACTCCAGCATGCAACGCTTCCCGACTTTCCGGCATCCGCAGCGTCGCCCCGACGGCACGACGACGCCGCAGCCAGCGCCGAGCGCGGCTGAATCCCGCTCGACCCACCTGCTGCTGATCCCGAGCTACAACCCGGGAAGCAAGGTTTTCGACACCGTGCGCGCGGCGCGCCGGGAATGGCTGCCGGTGTGGGTCGTCGTCGACGGCAGCACCGACGGCACGACCGAGGCTCTGCGGGCGATGGCGGACGACGACCCGGGGATGCGGGTCATCGTGCTGCCAAAAAATGTCGGCAAGGGCGCGGCGGTGCTCCATGGCATCGAGCTCGCTGCGGGCGAAGGCTTCACGCACGTGCTGACGATGGATTCGGACGGCCAGCACCCGGCCGAGCTGATTCCGGACTTCATGGCGGCGTCGCAGGCGCGGCCCGAAGCGATGATCCTTGGCGTGCCCGTGTTCGACGCCAGTGCTCCGGCGCTGCGCGTTCGGGGCCGGCGTGTGTCGAACTGGTGGGCGAACCTCGAAACCTTGTGGACGGGGATTGGCGATTCGCTGTTCGGCTTCCGCGTCTATCCGATTGCGCCGCTTGCGCATGTGATGCGCGGGCAGCGCTGGATGCGGCGTTTCGATTTCGACCCGGAAGCGGTCGTGCGCATGAGCTGGGCGGGCGTGCCGCCGGTGAACCTGCCGGCACCGGTGCGATACTTCGCGCCCGACGAGGGCGGCGTATCGCATTTCAACTACCTGCGCGACAACCTGCTGCTGACGTGGATGCACACGCGGCTGTTCTTTGGCTTCCTGCTGCGCCTGCCGCTGCTCGCGGCGCGGCGCTACGCGTCCGGCCGCGGCCAGCGCGTCGATCGTCAGAGTTAGATCATCCCGCCGTTGATCGAGATCACCTGGCCGCTGATGTATGCGGCCTGCTCGGACGCGAGAAAACCGACCAGGTCGGCGACTTCCGCGGGGCGGCCGGCACGTTTCATCGGCACCAGCCGGGCAATCGCAGCCGCATCGAACGTGCCTTCGCTCATCAGTGTGTCGATGATTCCCGGCGCGACGACATTGACGGTGATGCCGCGGCTCGCGAGTTCCTGCGACAGCGAGCGGCTCGCCGAATGCAGCGCCCCTTTCGCCGCGGCGTAGTTCGTCTGGCCGCGGTTGCCGGTGATCGCCGCGACGGACGAGATCGTGATGATGCGCCCCCAGCGGGTGCGGATCATCGGCATCGTCAAGGGCTGCGTGACGTTGAAGAACCCGTTCAGCGACACGTCGATGACGCGCTGCCACTGCTGCGCGCGCATGCCGGGGAACACCGCGTCGTCGTGGATGCCGGCATTGTTCACGAGGATCTGGATCGGCGCTTCGGCGAGCAGCGCCTCGAGCGCGGCCGAGGTCGCGGCGGCATCGGTGACGTCGAACCCGACCGGCGTCGCGCTGCCGCCGCCCGCGAGGATGTCGTCGACGAGCGCGCGCGCCTGGTCGAGGTTGCGATGGGCATGGACGAAAACGTGGCAGCCGTCGGCAGCAAGACGGCGGCAGATTGCGGCGCCGATGCCGCCGCTGCCGCCGGTGACCAGTGCGCGTTTCAAGCGGGACTCCGGGAAAGGCCGGCGCCGAGCGCGCCCGCGTCGAGGATCACCGCAGCACGTCCGGAAACGAGCGTCATGCGTGCGGCGCAGACGGTGAAACGGTACAAGACCTGGCTGTCGTTGCCAGTCAGCCGCTCCGCGCGGACTTCGAGTTCGCCGGCAATCCCGTCGAGGTGGGCGACGTTGAGCTCGACGCTGCGCACGCTGGCGAGGTAGCCGGCGCGCGGCGCGCCATCGGCTGGCGCGAGCAAGGCGCCGTGGACCGCCATTGCCTGCGCGGCATATTCGATTGCGGCTGTCGCCGGCAGGCGGCCCGCATCGCGTAGCGGGTTCGCCGGGTCGCGATGACTCGTCGCCCGGCAGCGGATCGATTCGCCGTCCCACGCATCGACACTGTCGAGCAGGCACATCGTGCCGTGATGCGGAATGCGCGCGGCGATTGCGGTGCGTTCCAGCGTCGTTGGTTGCGGGGTCATGCGGTGAAGTCGACCGCGACGCGGGCGTGGTCGAGATAGTCGAGCACGATCCGCCCCGATTCGCCGCGCGCGATCGCGGCGAGCAGCGGCAGGCTGCGGGCAGCGGGAATCGCCCGGCGCAGCACGTCGAAGGCCGGCTCTGCGAGGGTGTCGGCCGCGGCAGTCGTCAGCCCGGCACGGATGTGGCCGAAGTGCGCCGGCCCCGGCTCCGGCGTCAGCAGCAGCGCCGTGCCGAACGCATCGGGCACCGGGCGCGCCGCGCGCAGCGGTTCCGGGTAGTCGGCGTCGTAGGCGATCAGCAGGCTCGGCACGCGGTCGACGCTGACCTGCACCAGCGCTTCGAGCAGCCCCGCGGCGAAGCTGCCGTCGAATGCGCACAGCACGGCTGCCGGAGCCGTCGCGCCGGTTGCGATGCCCCAGTAGCCGGCAGCGGCGTTATGCACCGAGTTGTGGAAACGGGTCGGCGAAACCTGGCGATCGTTGCACGCCAGCGCTTCGCAGATCAGGTGGCAGTTGTGGCCGTCGCCACCGGACGAACTGAACACCGTTGCGAGACTCGAGGCGTCAGCTCCTGCTGCCGTGACGGCTTCGAGGCCGACGGTCAGTGCGAGCTTGACGACGCGCACCGAACGGCGCCGTTCGGCCGCGGGCAGCTGTTCCGGGGCGCTGAGCACGGTATCGGCTGGCAGCCAGGGTGCATCGCCGGCGAGGATCGCGGCGGCGCCCGGCCAGTCGCGCAGCCCCGGGCCGAGCAGGCCGATGCCGCTGATCCACGCGCCGGGCAGGGAAGGGGCCGGACCGGTCATTGCGCGCGGCCGATCACGAGGCTGCAGTTCGTGCCGCCGAACCCGAACGAGTTGCTGAGCACCCGCCGAACGGGGGCCGGGCGGCTGGCGAGGAGGTAATTCATGTCCGGCTCCGGATTGCAGGTGTTGGGGCTGCCGGGGAGAAAGCCGTCGCGCAGGGCCAACGCGGCGATCACCGCTTCGACGCCGCCGGCTGCGCCGAGCGTATGGCCGGTTGCCCCTTTCGTCGAGCTGCACGCGGTGGATGCGCCGAACAGCGCGCGCACTGCCTTGCTTTCGGCGCTGTCGTTGCTCGGCGTCGCAGTGCCGTGCAGGTTGATGTAGTCGATGTCGCCCGGCTCCAGCCCGGCCGCCGCGAGCGCAATTTCCATCGCCCGCCGCGCGCCGAGGCCTTCGGGGTGCGGCGAGGACATGTGATAGGCGTCGCTCGATTCGCCGACGCCAAGGAGCAGGATCGCATCGTCGGCGAGTGGTTCGCTGACGCGTTCGAGCAACGCGAACGCGGCCGCTTCGCCGATCGAGATGCCGTCACGCCCCAGGTCGAACGGCCGGCACGCCCGCCTCGACGTGAGTTCCAGCGAAGCGAAGCCGTACAGCGTCGTCAGGCACAGCGAATCGACGCCGCCGACGATCGCCGCGTCGATCAGGCCCGCTTCGATCATGCGCCGCGCCGACGCGAACACTTTGGCGCTCGACGAACAGGCCGACGACACGACGTTCGCCGGCCCGGTGAGCCCGAACGCGGCCTGCACGAACGCGGCCACGGAAAACGGATTGTGGGAGCCGGCGTAGTTGAAACCGGCCGGCAGCGCGCCGCTGGCCGGCTCGCGGCGCTGGTACGCGAGCTCGGTTTCGAGGATTCCGGCGGTGCTCGTGCCGAGAAACACGCCGATCCGGTCGGCGCCGTAGCGCGACATCGCGTCCCGCACCGCGTCGGCGAACCCGTCCTGTTCGAAGCCGATCTGCGCGAGCCGGTTGTTGCGACAGTCGAAACCGTGCAGGGGCGACGACAGCACCTCGGCATCCGTGCCAGCCACTTCGCCGATCCAGGTTTCGAGCGCAACGCCATCGAAGTCGCAGGGTTTCAGCCCCGAACGGCCCGCGGCGAGCGCATCGCGCATCGGCCCGATGCCTCTGCCGAGGCAGGAGGTGGCGGTGTAGCGGGAGATCAGCAGCGGGTTCACGGCGGCTCGGGCGTCGGACAAAGGCGCTAGTTTAACAAATCGCGGCAACGCGCCTGAAGCGCAGCGACCCCTTCAAAGCGGCACCTGTGCGACGAGCATCACGTTCGCGAACGATTTGCCAGTGCCCATCGGCTCGCTGTACACCGAGAAGCCGAGCCCGTCGAGGAGCGCGATCCAGCTTCGCGACGATCGGCAGTACAGCCGCGGCAGACGGTGCCCTCGGGCGAACGCGACGGCGAGGTCGACCGCCGTCGACAGGCGGTGCGGCAGGCCCGCGTCCGTGTCCCCGACGCGGGCGAAAAGCAGCCCGCCTGCCGGCAGCGCGGTGCGTACCTTGCGCAGCAGGCTTTCCTGCGCGGCGAAGTCGAGGTAGTGCAGCACGTCTAGAATGGTGACGACGTCGACCGGGCCGAAGTCGGTCGGCTCGAGCGTCGCGATGTCGCCTTGCCGGATCTCGACGATCGCCGCATCCTCGGCAAGCGCGCGCCGCGCCCGCGCTACGTCGCGCGGATTGCGGTCGATGCCGCGCAGCCCCAGCAGCTTTGGCGGTGTCGGCCACTCCCTCGCCCATCGCCCGCACTCGTGAAGGCGCCGCGCAGCGAGCAGCCACGACGCCAGAAGCCCCTGGCCGCAGCCCAGATCGACGACACGGGCTGTGGCGGGGAACATGCCGCGCTGCAGCAGCATGCGGAACAGCGGGTCCCCCCCGAGCTTGCCCCGCGCGAAGTGGTACGGGAACGGGCCGGCCGGGCGGTACGCGACGCTCGCCGCATCGAGCAGTGCGCGGAACAGGGCGTCGCTCACCGGACCGCCGCCCGCAAAGTGACCGGGCGCAGTCCGGCGGCCGCGCACGCGGCGAGAAGGCGCGGCAGCACGTCGAGGATGACCGGCGTGCCGCGCCGGCTGCGCGCGGCGTTGCCGTCATGCAGCAGCAGGATGTCGCCGCCCGCGAGCCCGCCAGCAGA
>Ga0209347_1000438_pt1 | contig 106183 bp, 116 predicted proteins | sample AutmiccommuBRH23_FD_187382 | JGI IMG/M metagenome (GOLD analysis project Ga0209347, IMG submission 187382) | Deep subsurface microbial communities from Mt. Terri, Switzerland - Autotrophic microbial communities BRH/23 (SPAdes) (version 2) | ecosystem: Environmental > Aquatic > Deep subsurface...
GCAGATCAGGCACCCGCCCAAGCGCTTCGGTCCAGTAGCTGCGCAGATCTGCGATGCCCGCAATCTGCGCCCGGCCCGCCACTTGCGCCGCAAGCGGGCTGATGAAGACGGCACCCTCGGCAAAGGCCGACAGAACCGCGTCGATGTCATGCGCATTCCATGCGGCGATCCAGTGCCGGGCATGGGCTTCAAGGTCGGTCCGGGTCAGCTGTGTCATTGGGAAGGCTTGTCCTCAGGCAGGGTAGGGCATCGCACGAACGGTGCTGTGCCGGGCCGCCAACAGCAAATGAGATAACGTCCGAGGATCGTGAGGAATTTGCGCAAGGGCTGCGGGGAGATTTCCTCAACCGGCGATGAGAAATGCGAAATTCGCAGGGCTCTGGCGTGGGCTTATGCTGGACGAAATATTCCGGAGGCAGGCCATGGGCCAGAGATCACGCAATTCGCAGAGGTCCGACGGATTGCTGACTGACCGCAAGTGCAGCGCACAATACACCTGCCTGCCACCCCGGTTCCGGTCTTTCTATCGGTTGGATGATGACGCCTTGCAGGCCCTCGGGCTGGTGCGCCAGACTTTGCAATTGTTCAATCCGCTGCTGCAGATCCGCCGAGAAGACCTGTTCTAACGCTCTGCAGGCGTATCCGGTCGGTCCTTCATGCATATCAGCGTCTGCATTCCCGTCGCCACATGCTTGCGGATATCTCCGGCCACGCCCCAGACGTCGAGCTGGCAGATCGTCAGGGTCCGGCCGCTTTTGATTGCCCGCCCGATGGCCTCAAGGTAATCCCCCTGCGCCGGGCTAATCAGGTTCATCTTGAATTCCACCGTCAGTACAGAACTGCCCTCGGGGAACAGCGTGAACCCTGCATAGCCCCCGGCGCTGTCGGCGATGGCCGAGGTGCCGCCCGCGTGAAAGAACCCGTGCTGCTGCGTCAGCTCGGGGCGGAAGGGTAGGCGTATCGTGACAAGACCGGCACGGATCTCGGTCATCTCGGCGCCCAGATGCGCCATCAGCCCTTGCCGGGCAAAACTGTCCCGGGTGCGGGCGGCGATTGCGGGGGAAACCGGGTCTCCGATCTGCATATCTGTGCTCCGTTCTGCGATAGGCGCAGTATTCCCCAGCCGCGCCCGATCCGGCATGAGAATTTCTCAGCCTTGGTTGAGGGTCAGCAGCGCGCGGCGGAATTCAGGCTCGGTCAGCACCACCTCGCGGGCGCCAAGCGCCTGCGCGTGGGTCAGGGCGAGGGACGTGAGGCGCTGCGCCGTCTCAATCGCCGCGGGCAAGCCCAGGCCGCGCGCGAGGCCCGCCACGATCAGCCCGGCGAACAGGTCGCCCGTGCCGGACAACGCGATGGGCAGATGCGGGGTCGGGTGGCGGCTGGTGCCCTCCGGGGCCATCAGGATGCTTTCGATCTGGCCGGGGGCGGTGTCGTCCAGCGCGCAGCCGGTGACGATCAGCCGCGCCTGCGGGGGCAGGGGCAGCAGGCGGCGGGCGGTGTGCAGATCTGCGAGCGAGGCGATGGTCTGACCAGTCAGCCATGACAGCTCGAACGGGTTCGGCGTGGTGATATCCGCCAGCGGCAGCAGCCGGTCGCGCATGACATCTGCAATGGTTTCGGGCACATAAAGCCCCGGTCCTGCATCGCCCATCACCGGATCGCACAGATAGATGAGCCGTGGGTTCGCCGCCTTCGCCCCGGCCACGAAATCGGCCACCATCCGGGCGACCTCGACCGAGCCGATATAGCCGGTCAGGATGTAATCCGCCCGTTCCGGCAGTCCGCGTTCCTGCGCGCCGCGCAGCAGGTCGGCGAAGAGGTCGGGGTCAAGGGCGCGCCCGCGCAGGGTGGGGTAATGGGGGGTGTTCGAGAAGATCACCGTGGGGATTGCCGCCACCTCCAGCCCTGCCGCTTGCATCGGAAAGACCGCTGCAGAATTGCCGACATGGCCAAAGACCACCTGGCTCTGGATCGAGATCACGAAGGGGGGCCGCGTCATGACAGGGTCCGCGTCATGAGGAAATCTGCGTCATTGGGCGCCATCCAGTCTCTTGGCCCAGTCTTCGACACGGCCGCTGTCCAGCCGCCGCACCGCATATTTGCGCCATCCCTCGGCCAGAACGTCGAGCGCGGCAATCCCTTGCAACTCGCCCTTGTTCAGCCGGTCGACATAAAGCGCGTGCCACAGCCGGTGCAGAGTCCAGTCCGGGGCGAGGCGGTCGACCAGCTCCAGCCGGTCGCCGGGGGCGACGGTGCCGGGGGCCAGCACGCGGTAATACCAGCCGGTGCGCCCGCTCTGCTGCACCCGCCGCGCCATGTCCGGCGTTTCAAACCGGCGGTTCAGCTTCCAGCAGGGCTGTCTGCCTTGCGAAACCTGCAGCAGCGCCGAGCTCAACCGGAAGATGTCGCCCACCGCCACGGTCGCCTCGGTCAGGCTGCTGGTCGAGATATTCTCGCCAAACCCGCCGGGCGCGGCCAGCGCGGGCAGGGCGCCGAGGTCTGCCTGCCACGCTGCATAGTGCTCGACCGGATAGTGATGCACGGCCTTCTCCACCCCGCCATGCAAGCGCCGGTCGGCCTGCTCGTCGCCCTCCAGCCCTTCGGGACCAAGCGCAAGCGGGCGGTCCACCGGCAGTTTCACGATCCCGCTCAGGGCATCGCTGCCGGCAAGGGGCGCGGCGCGCCCGGTCAGTAGGGTGGTCTTTGTCATGCGGGGCCTCTTGCGGTTCGCCGGTCTGGCATGAATGGCCTGTGGGCGCGTCCGATATCAAGCCCAGAGGCAGCGGTAAGTTACTCCGCCGCGACCTGCCGGGCCACAGCCGGGGCGACATGCATCCCCAGCCGTGCCAGCAGATCGGCATCCTGCCAGGCCGCCGGGTTGCCGGTGGTCAGCAGCTGATCGCCGACGAAGATCGAGTTCGCGCCGGAAAGGAAGCACAGCGCCTGCAGCTCATCGCTCATCCCCGTGCGGCCTGCCGACAGGCGCACCACCGAGGCTGGCATCAGAATCCGCGCCAGTGCCACGATGCGGACCAGTGCAAACGGATCGACCGGCGCCGCGCGGCCCTGCACCGGCACGCCCTTGACCTCGTTCCACAGGTTCACCGGCACGCTTTCGGGATGCGCGGGTAGGGTGGCCAGCGTCACCAGCATGGCGATGCGGTCTTCTTCCGCCTCGCCCATGCCAAGGATGCCGCCGCAGCAAACCTTGATACCGCCCCGGCGCACATGGCCTACCGTGTCCAGCCGGTCGTCCATCGTCCGGGTGCTGGTGATCTGCGCGTAATAGCTGGGCGAGGTGTCGATGTTGTGGTTGTAGAAATCGAGGCCAGCCGCCTTCAGCCGGGCCACCTGATCCGGGCTCAGCATCCCCAGCGTCATGCAGGTCTCCAGCCCCAGACCGGCCACGCCCTGCACCATGTCACAGAGCTTGTCCATGTCGCGGTCCTTGGGGCTGCGCCAGGCGGCCCCCATGCAGAACCGCTGCGCGCCCGCGGCTTTCGCGCGCCGCGCCGCGGCCAGCACCGCATTGGTGCCCATCAGCTTCGTCGCCGTCACCCCGGTGTCGTGATGCGCGGATTGCGAGCAATAGCCGCAATCCTCGGGGCAGCCGCCGGTCTTGATGCTCAGCAGGCTGGCGGTCTCGATCGCGGTGGGATCGAAATGGGCGCGGTGGGTGGTCTGGGCGCGGTGCAGCAGGTCGGGAAAGGGCAGGGCGTGGATCGCCTGTGCTTCTGCCATCGTCCAGTCGGTGCGGATCATTGCGCGTGTGCCTTCAGTCGGTTCAGACCGGAGAGCAGGGTTGCCGCCAGCGCGATCTTGACCAGATCGCCCAGCAGAAACGGCATAAGACCCGCCGCCAGCAGCTTCGGCACCGGCACGAAGACCGCGAGCCAGGCCAGCCCCGCCACATAGACAACCGCAAGGCCCGCCAGCATCGCCAGAGCGCGGCCCATCCAGCCACGCCCCTGTGCCAGCCAGCCGATCAGCCCCGCCGCAAGCAGATAGCCCGCCAGATAACCGCCCGTCGGCCCCGCCATATAGGCAAGGCCAATCCCCCGCTCGGGCGTGCCGGAAAACACCGGCAGGCCGATTGCCCCTGCGCCCAGATAGGCGGCCATGGCAGCCAGCCCAAGGCGGGGGCCGAGGGCAGCAGCAATCAGGAACACCGCCAGCGTGTGCAGCGTCATCGGCACCGGCCAGAACGGGATCTGGACCTTGGCGCCAAGGGTGATCAGTGCCGCGCCGCAGAGCGCAAAAGCCAGTCCGCGCCACAGGGGGGCGGAGCGGGGCAGGGAGGGGGTCAGCGATGTCATTGGCGGTCTCCGGCGATAGGTATCTGGTCTATCTATAGTTATGGAGGTGCCGCACCGGCTAGCAATATAGATTATAGATAATCAGCCAAGTATCTCGTAAGTCTCACGCGGATCGGCATTTTTCGTGGCGGCCTTGCGCTTGCCGATCCAGCCGACATGCCGGGCGAGCGTGGCGCAGGCGATGTCGGTCTGACCCTTGCGCAGCGCCTCCAGAATGGCGCGGTGGTCGTGGTCGGTGCGCGCCTCCCAGTCCCGCCGCCAGGCCGCAAACAGGAAACGGGCGCTGGCGGCCTGCAGATCGTCAATGGTGCGCAACAGCCGGGGCATCTGGCAGGGCGTCAGGATCAGCCGGTGGAAATGCCGGTTCGCCGCCTCCCAGTCACGCACCGTATCGGCACTGTCACCGCGGCGTGTAACCTCTTCTGCTTCCGCCAGAATTGCCCGGGTCATGTTCGGCGCGGCATGGCGCAGGGCGAGCGTTTCGAGGCTCGCCCGCATCTCGGCCACCTCGCGCAACTCCGCCACATCGAACTCGGTAACGCGAAAGCCCCGGCGCGGCAGGCTCTCGGCCAGCCCCTGCGCCTGCAGCTCGCGGAAGGCCTCGCGCACCGGCACATGGCTCGCGCCGAATTCCGCGGCGATATGGTCCTGCCGCAACCGCGCACCGGGCGCGATCTCACCGGTGATGATCCGATCTGCGAGGATTCGCGCGATCCGTGTTGCGTGGGTGTCTTCGGGGCGTGACTGCATGAATTATAGATAATTCAGGCGTAGTGCGCTGTCGAGACCAATCGGTAGCAGAGACTTTCTGGTGCCCCCGTCCGCAGCTTTGCGTTTCCCCGAGCGACGTTCCTCTGATGCGTCGACCGCTCACAACCAAAACATCAATCCGGTCGCCGCCGCCAGGATGGCAAGGACTCTGCTGACGTGCCTGATTTTTGCGGCATCGGACAAACTGCGACGGAGACCTGCCCCCATGGCAGCCCAGAACACCATGCAGGGCGTGCCGATGAGGGCGAATGCCAGACAGATGATGAACATCTGATATGGCTTGTCTGAACCAGCTTTCAGGAAAGCCGAAATCGCCGTCAGGGCGATCAGCCAGGATTTCGGATTGATGAATTGAAAGCTGACCGCCTGCCAGAACGAGATCGGCTGGCTTGCGCTGGCTGGCGACATGGTATCTGTCTTCCAGAGCTTCAGCGAGAGCCAGAGCAGATATACGGTTCCGGCAATTTTGAGCACGAGTTGCACGCGCGGCTCCAGTGCGAACAAGCTGCCGAGCCCGCCTCCCACCAGCAAAAGTTGACATATCACGCCGGTGGGAATCCCGACGATATGTGGCAATGTCCTGCCCATACCGAAAACCAACCCTGAACTCGCGAGAAGCAGGTTGTTCGGGCCGGGTGTGATCGACATCACGAAGACATACGTCATCAAAGCGGCAACTGTCGTAGTCTCCATGGTCGGGCCTTCCTCAGACAACGCGGTGAACAACAGGATCTCCGCTCCTAAAGGTCGAGATCGATTGAGAATTTTTCAGGCGCGACTGAAAACTAATCACCCGAGGTGCGCAAAACGGTCGCTACAGTCAGATAACAGATTGCGCGGCGTCCCGGAGACCGCCTCGCTGGCAGAGTTTAGAATGGTGCGGATGCGCAGGGCGATACCATGGGGAATATGAGACCCTCCTTCAGGCTGATTGACGGCTCGACAATGCCAAGGTCTGACCCCCAAGATGACTTCCAGTCGAACCTGAAGATCAACGTCAGCAATCTGTCCGTGCAATCAGCCCTGTTTGATTTCCGGGCGCTGATCTGCGTGCTGACGGCGGCAGACCATCTGAGCTTCACGGCGGCCGCGAACGTTCTGAACATTCAGGTTTCCGGTATAAGCCGCAAGGTGAGAGAACTGGAGAACCTCGTGGGCGTTTCTCTCTTCGAGCGTCGGACGAGCGGTGTCCGTCTGACCGATGCCGGGCGCGTTTTCGTGTCGGAAGTAGTTCCGGCTCTTGGTCAGCTCGAGCGCGCGTTCGAGCGTGCAGGGGCCGCAGGGCGCGCAGAAACCGGCAGAATCCGAATTGGAATTTTGACCACTCTTGCTGGCGGCTTTCTGCGTGACCTGATCTTGAACTACCGCAGTTGCTATCCTGCCATTCTTCTCGACATTCACGATGGTGGTCGGCGCGATCATCTGAGGGCGATCAAAGCGCGCCAGCTTGATGTCGCATTTATCACTGGCAATGCTCCGCTGCCTGATTGCGATGTCGAGGAGTTCTGGAATGAGCGCGTTCATGTGGCGTTGGCCGATCATCACCCTTTGGCCGGACGCGAAGCACTGGACTGGCCGCAATTGAACAAAGAGAATTTCATCGTGTCGAGCATGGATCCGGGGCCAGAGGTTCAGGACTACATTGTGCGCCGGGCAGCGAGTTACAGCACCTATCCGAATGTGTCATCTCGTCACGTAACCGTTGAAACCTTGATGCATATGGTCGCGATCGGTGAAGGTATCACCGTGGTATCGGAAGGCTGGACCAGCATGAGTTGCCCGGGCCTCGCGCTGCGCCCATTGATTGCCTGCGAGGACATCGTACCGTTCAGTGCGGTCTGGTCACCCGCGAATGATAATCCCGCATTGCGGCGCTTCCTGAGTTTTGCGCGCGACATGGCAGCAAAGCAGCCCGTCCACTCCGATGAATAGTGGGTACGGGAGTGTCTGAACCTTTGTAACTGATCGGGTCTATGCCGTTTTCGGATACTGTCAGGCGTCGAAGGGCCCGGCGAACAATATGGCCAACTGATTGCGCGCGGCGAGCCATTCCAGCACGGCCCGTCCGATCTTCTCGGTTTTGCGGATGGCAGCTGAAATCAGATTTCCTGCGGCCTCTCTGACATCAAAGAGAAACACGCAGCTGCTCAATAAACGCTTCCAGCGCCATCCCCTTCGCGAGAACGCTGCGATGGGCGACGACAGTCACAGTGCCGGGTGACGGCAGGCCGTCACTCTCGCCCAGCACGCGCAGGCTTGGATCGACAGAGGCGGTTGGCATGACAGTTGCGGCAATGCCCGCGTGTAGCGCTGCGCGGATGCCGGTCGGGCTGGGGCTCGTCATCGACATGTGCCATTCCCGGCCTCCCCGTTGCAGAGCGAAGAGGCCAGCAAGGCGGAATTCGCAGCCTTCCGGCATGAAGGCAACCTGCAGAGGGCCGTCGCGTGCGGTATCGAACCGTGGACCGGCGACCCAGACAAGCGGGTTTTCCCGCGAGAGAACGCGCCCGTCCCGACGTCCCTGATCTGTCACGAGCACCAGGTCGAGATCGCCTTCGTCAAGCGCAGAGAGAAGCTCCGGGCTGCGCATGCAGACGACCTCTACCGACGCCGCCGGGTGCAGGTTCGTGAAAAACATCAAAATACGCGGCAAAACGGCAGCAGCATATGTCTCGGTGGTTCCAAACCGGACTTTGACGCCGGGCGTTTCGGGCCGCATCGCCTGCAAGGCCTCGGCATTCAGGCGCAAAAGCCGCTCTGCATGGATGAGAAGCTGTGCGCCGGAGGGCGTCAGCGCCATGGCCCGACCTCGCCCCCTGTCAAACAGGATCTGTCCGGACACCTCTTCCAACCGGGCAACCTGGGTGCTGACAGCAGATTGCACCCGGCCAAGCCGCTTCCCCGCCTCGGAAAAGTTCAGCGTTTCGGCGCAGACCATAAAGCTGCGAAGGTGTTCCATCTCAAACATCAATAATCAATATATCAGTTTTTCAAAGTCAGATAAAACTGTTTTTCGAATTACTGGGCGAAATCTATGATCGGGTGAACAACAGGACATGACCGATGACACAGTCCCCTGCCACCCGGCATGCGACCTTGCGGATGACCCTGGCAATGATCCTGTCGGGCAGCATCGGCGTTCTGGTCGTCGAATCCGGCGAAAATGCCGTCACGGTCGTTTTCTGGCGCTGCCTGCTCGGCGCGATGGCGATTGCTGCCTATGTCGTGCTGACCCGGCGGGTTGCCCTGCGCGCGATGTCGCTACGGACATGGAGTCTGATGGCACTCAGCGGCATCACCATGGCTGCGAACTGGGTATTTTTCTTCAAGGCATATTCACATGCGCCGATCTCGACGGTGGCCATCGTCTACCACCTTTACCCCTTCATCCTGATTCTGGCTGCGGGCCCCATCTTTGGCGAGCGGGTGCGGGCGTGGTCCCTGTGCTGGGCGTTGGTCGCTTTCCTGGGGGTTGTCGTCATCGCAACCGGCTCGGGTGGTGATGCGGGTATCGACCTGTCGGGCATCGTGTTGACGAGCATCGCCATGATTTTCTACGCCTCGACCCTGCTGATCGCAAAACGACTTCAGGCTGTCCCGCCTGAACTTGTCTCTGCCATACAATTGATGGTCGGGGCCCTGGCACTTTTGCCGTACCAAACCGCCTCAGGCGGAGATTTCGGAGCACAGACGTGGGTCTGCCTTGTGACGCTCGGCATCGTTCATACGGGACTGCTCTACGTTTTGCTTTATGGCGCGGTCCAAAAGCTCTCGACCTCTGCTGTCGCACTGATGTCTTTCCTCTATCCGGCGACGGCTCTCGGCTTCGATGTTGTCGTCTACGGGCTGCGTCCGGGGCCTGTGCAGGGTGCAGGCATTCTATTGATCGTCGGTGCGGTCCTCGCGGAGCGGCTGGGCCAGGGAGGATCGCAAAAGCTGGCTGTGGCGGTGAGGACGGAAGAGCAGAAAGAACCCGAAGTCGGATTGTGCAACCCGCCCTTCTTGGGATGAGTTCCGGCTTGTTGTTTGCTTGGGGACAACGCCAGTTCACTGTCTTCGCGTCACGCATTGGCTTCGGACGTCGGCCCGCTATCCCTGCCAGAACCACTTCCTGCATTCGCGCCGTACTTCTGCGCGTGTCCGGCCAATGTCGGTCAGGCGGTGATCTTCCAACTTCCGCAAGGCGTTGCGTTGTGACTGTCGATCCATCCAGACCCTGATCGCCTTGCGCAAAGTTTCAGTCCACACGATCAGGCCATTGGCCGGCATGGACAAATGTGCTGGCCGGATGTCGGGTGCGGGGTGCAAGGTCTTTCTCCCGGATGGCGGCGGGTAGGCCGGGGGCTTCACCGGGATAGCCTACAGCGAAGGCCGTGACCGGCAGGAGGCCCTGTGGAATTCCAAGGCTTGTGCGTGCCCTGTCGGGATCGAAACCGGCCATCTGGTGGATGTGGATCCCCAGCGCGGAGGCCTGAAACGTCAGATGCGCAACCGCTTGTCCGAGGTCATAGCGCGCATGGCCGTTCGGGCTGCCGTCCGGCCGGGCGCTGCGTTCAAGCGCAAGCCCGAGAAGGGCCGCATGGCGCGCCCAGACTGCGTTCGTGTCCTTGAGGCATCCGCAAAGCAACCCGAACTCCGGCGTGTCCCGGACTGTGTAAATGAAGGCCCAGGGTTGCAGGTTGTTGGCGGAGGGCGACCAGCGCGCCGCCTCGAACAGCGAGGCGATGGCCTCGCCGGTGAGTGACCGGGCACCAAAGGCGCGCGGGCTCCATCGCGAGGCCAGTATCGGATGGACCGGATGATCTGTTGGCGCGGTTCTGTCTGGCATGATCGGTATCTCCTGTGCTGAGCCCCCTCCTGCCAGCCTTGCCATTCCGATCAAAGCGCGTAGATTTCGATGGGGTGTGTAAAAAACTCACAGGGGTTCCGGTTTGCCGCGACAGCTGCCCTCTCTCAATGCCGTCAAGGCCTTCGAAGCGGTGGTGCGGCACGGCACCACGGTGGCGGCGGCGGCGGAGATCGGCGTGACCCATGGGGCGGTCAGTCGCCAGATTCAGCTGCTGGAAGACTGGATCGGGCGGCCACTGTTCAAACGCGATACCGGCAGGCTCGTGGTGACCGAGGCGGGCTTGGCCTATGCGCAGATCGCCGGGCGGGCGTTCGACATGCTTCATGACGGCACCGAAGCGCTGTTGGAGGTGAGCGACAGAGTCGTGCGCATCACCACAACATCGTCTTTCGCATCGGAATGGCTGATGCCGCGCCTGACGGATTTCCGGTCGCGACATCCGCAGATTGAGATCTGGATGGAAGAAGGCAAGGAGATCAGCAATCCGCGTTCCGGCGGCTGCGACCTGGCCATCCGCATGGGGACGGGCGACTGGCCGGGGGTGTGTGCCGAGCCGCTTATGGACGACAGGCTTTTCCCGGTCTGTACGCCAGAGATTGCGACCACGCTGACGGACCTTGAGCGCCTTGATGAGGTGCCGCTCCTCCATGACGATGATCCGCAGGCGCAATGGAGCCGGTGGTTGTCGCAGGCGGGGGTCAGTATGGACGCCCGACGCGCAAAGCGGTTTGAGCGGGGGGCCAGATTTGCCAGTTCATCCCTGCTTTTGCGCGCAGCGGCGGAGGGGCAGGGCGTTGCCCTCGCCCGCGCGCGGATGGCAGAAAGCTGGCTGGAGAGCGGCAGGCTTGTGCGTCCGTTTCCTGCGGAAGTGGATCTGGGCCATGCCTACTGGCTCGTCACCCGGCAGGGTGCCGAGCCGCGCCGTCCGACCCGCGTCTTTATCGGTTGGCTGAAGCAGCAGGTGGAAGCGCCGCAGTGATGGCGCGCGCCGGTGGCGTCCGCCGGAGGGCAGGGCCGAGATCGCCGCGCGGCACCTCAATCAGGCTTGGAGCATCGGCATTTCCTCGCACAAGCCAGCGCCGGTTTGATCTCGATCATATTGTGTAACCGATGGTGAGTGGAAATTTAACCTGTCAAACCAAAATCTTGGGTAACCGTATGATTTCACCCGATAACGAGGAACCGATCACACATGAAGGTCTTTGTCCGCGACAGCCCTACGCGGGCAATTCTTTCGACAGCGCCTCTCCGGCCAGACGCGCCGATGCCAGCAGCCTGTCCGCGTCATGCCCTTCGCGGGCCTTGGCCGAGAGGCCGGCCATGACCGTGGCGACAAAATCGGTCACCCGGTCTGCGGCCTCGGGGACGCGCCCCGCGACATAGGCACGGATCATAGCCTCGGCCGCGCCATGGAAGACCTCCGCCGCGGCGCGCGCGTCGGCATCGTGGCAGCGCGTCCCTTCCAGCACCAGACACCCCGGCGCCCCGGGGTCCGCCCCGTAGCGGCGCGCCGCTTCTTCCAGCAGCGCCTTCAGGCCGTGGGCCACCGGCTGGTCGTCACGCAGGATCCCGGCGAGGGGAATGGCACCGGTTTCGGCGTAGCGGTCCAGCACGCGGGCGTAGAGCCCGTGCTTGTTGCCAAAGGCCGCGTAGAAGCTCGGTGGTTTGATCCCCAGAGCATCGGTCAGTTCTGCCAGGCTCACCCTGTCGTAGCCCTTCGCATGAAACAGTCCCTGGGCCGTCACGACGGCCTGATCCGGATCGAATTGCCGGGGGCGACCGGCGGCGCGCCTATTTTTTGTAGTGGACACTATAAAACCTCTTGACGGCTCCTTCAGGCTAATATGTATCTCTCACTACAAAAACTCAAGAGAGGACATCCACCCATGTCAGAAGCAAGAACCGTATTGGTCCTGGGCGGCAGCCGGGGCATCGGCGCGGCGATCGTGCGACGCTTTGCCGGGGAGGGCGACAAGGTGACCTTCACCTATGCCGGCTCGCGCGACGCGGCCGAGCAGCTTGCCGCCGAGACCGGCAGCACGGCCGTCCGCACCGACAGCGCCGACCGCGATGCGGTCATTGCCCGTGTGCGCGAGAGCGGCCCGCTCGACGTCCTCGTGGTGAACTCCGGCATCGGCATCTTCGGCGATGCGCTGGACCAGGATCCCGACGCGATCGACCGGCTGTTTCAGATCAATGTCCACGCGCCCTACCACGCGTCGGTCGAGGCCGCGCGGCAGATGCCAAAAGGTGGCAGGATTGTCGTGATCGGCTCCGTCAACGGTGACCGGATGCCGGTTCCCGGCATGGCCTCCTACGCGGTCAGCAAGTCTGCTCTGCAAGGGTTGGCGCGGGGGCTCGCCCGCGATTTCGGGCCGCGCGGCATCACTGTCAACGTGGTGCAACCGGGCCCGATCGATACCGACGCCAATCCGGCGGACGGGCCGATGAAGGAGTTGATGCACAGCTTCATGGCCATCAAGCGCCACGGCCGGCCCGAAGAGGTTGCGGCCCTGGTCGCGTGGCTCGCCGGACCGGAAGCCGGCTTCGTGACCGGTGCCATGCACACAATCGACGGGGCCTTCGGCGCCTGAACCGCGACCCAGGGCTGTCCGGGCATACCTGCCGTGGCAGCGAGGGGCCGCTTCGCAGAGCACTTCCAGGAGAAGCAAAGATGGAGACAATCGGGATCATCGGTGCCGGAGAGGTCGGGAGTCAGATCGCACGCGCAGCGGTCGGGCAAGGCTACAAGGTGGTCATCGCGAACTCGCGGGGGCCAGAAACGCTGGGCGACCTGGTGTCGGAGCTGGGCCCGCCCGCCCGCCCGGGCCGCGACCGCAGCCGAGGCGGCCGAAAGCGGGGATTTCGTGGTGATAGCCGTTCCGCTCAGGCCAAAGAACGACATGCCGGTTGACGCCCTTGCCGGAAAGATCGTGCTCGACACGAACAACTATATGCCCTGGCGCGACGGCCACTATCCGATGGTCGATGCAGGCGAGAAAACCGAACACGAACTCAGGCAGGAGCCGGCCAGAACCGAGTATTTTTTCCTCAGGGAATTGATCCCCTGGATCACTTCCTGATCGTCGTCACTGTCCAACCGCACGGTGCAGGTCTTCGAGACGGAAGCAGGCACGCTGTGGAAGCCATCAAAGGGGTCGACATAGGGCACGAGCGGTGGCCGTCCCGCCTCGAACATCTCCCAGATCGTCTTGTCGGCCTCTTCCACATGGCGGTGCGCCTTGGCATAGGCCACGCATCTGTCCATCAGCCAGGCGTTCAACTCGTCCAGGCTCTTCACCCGCAGCCGCGGCGTGAATAACCGCTCGCGCACCAGACCGACCTGGTTCTCGACCTGACCCTTCTCTCAGCCCGTCAGAACTGCCAGCCGGCGGGCACCCAGGCGTAACCGGTATCTGTGCGCAGGATATTTCCAAGGCCGGGGAAGGGGAAATGGAAGCCAAGCACCAGCATCCGGTCGGCCGCAGCCTGATCGAAGATGCGCTGCCGGGTTGCGGCGGCACCTTCTTGGTCGCGGTCAGGTCCGGGGCGCCAGGGCTGGTCGATGTTGACGACGGGGTGATAGGCCAGATCGGCCGTCAGCAGCACCTGCGCGCTGCCCGACTGCACAAGGAACGTCGCCATGCCCGGCGTATGGCCCGGCGCAGGGATCGTGGTGAGGCCCGGCAGCAGCTCCGCGCCCGGCTCGTAAAGCTCGATGTCCTGCAGGTAGGGCTCGACGCTTTGCTTGATGTTCGCGGCAAAGCGCTGGCGGAACTCTGGTGGCACCGGCATGTAGGACAGGTCGGGATTGCCGTCGACGAAGAATGCCCAGTCCGCGCTTGGTGCCATGACGGTGGCCCGTGGGAAAGCACGCCCACCATCGGCCGTTCGCAGGTTGCCGACGTGATCGGGGTGGGTATGCGAGATGACGACCACGTCGATGTCTTCGGCCGACAGCCCGATGGCCCGCAGGTTCTCGAACAGGCGTCCGCCATTCGGCCCCATGGCCGTGCCTGCGCCCGCCTCTAGCAGAACGCGGCGGCCGCCGATCTCCAATAGCAGGGTGTTGAGGTTCAGGGTCATGAAATCGGGCTGCAGGAAGGCGCGGCGCAGAACCTCTGCCAGTTCGGTCTCCGGGGCGTTGCCGGCATAGACCGCCGGGGGGCCGCCAATCACACCATCGCTGAGCACGGTTGCAGAGATGTCGCCGATGTCGAAGCGGTAGTGGCCCGCGTTCCCGATCAGGCCCGCCGGTGCCGTCTGCGCGGCAACCGGCCGGAGAATGCCTGCGCCGATCAGCGCGCCGGAGGCACTGGCGACGGCGGACAGCATGATCTTGCGTCGGTTGATAGTAAGCATCTTTTCCCTTTCAGCGAGAGGTTCGGCCGACTTCGGACGGCCCCGTGATTGGCCAAGGATGACACGTACCAACTGAGGTGATAAGCCGAGCAAAGGCGAACGCACTGATCATCTGAGGCAAGCAATGACGATCGTACGGCTTGATCATCTGGAAACCTTCGCGCTGATCGTGCGGGCCGGGGGCTTTCGCGCTGCCGCTGCCGAGCGCGGCGTGTCATCCTCTGTCATGAGCCAGACGATGGCGACGCTGGAGCGCAGCCTTGGCATCCGCCTTCTGAACCGGACGACGCGCAGCATCGCCGTGACCGAGGCTGGCGAGAGGCTGCTCGAGCGGCTTGGCCCGGCGCTGGATGATATCCGCGTGGCGCTTGTGGAACTTGATCAACTGCGCGAAAAACCCTCTGGCACCTTGCGCATCAATGCGCCGGGGCCGGCGGTTGATCACGTGCTCTGCCCGCTGGCCTTTGCGTTCATGGAGGCGTACCCGGACGTCAAGGTCGAGATCGTCAGCGATGCCGCCATCGTGGACATCGTCAGCCAGGGTTTCGACGCCGGTGTCCGGTTCGGCCGGCAACTGGCGCAGGACATGATCGCAACGCCACTTGGCCGCCCGCTTCGATATGTGATCGTTGCCGCGCCGGGTTATCTGCAGAATCGCACGAGGCCCGAGACCCCGTCCGATCTCATGGCGCATGACTGCATCCGGCGCCGCTATCCCGGGGGTGCGCTTGCGACATGGGCCTTCGCAAAAGAGGGGGAGGCGGTCGAAATCCAGCCAGAGGGACGGCTGACCCTGAGTTCGGCGCATCAAGAGCTTCAGGCGGCGCTGGCGGGGCAGGGGGTCGCGCATGTGTTCGAGGAATATGCCCGCGACGCGCTGAAGGACGGCAAGCTGGTGGAGCTTCTGGCAGATTGGAGCCCGGTACTGCCAAGCTGGTATCTCTACTATCCCAACAAGCGGCACAGCAGCGCGGCGATGCTCGCCTTCCTTGATTTCGTCCGCAGATCGACCCGTGACGTCCAGACCGCCGCGGGCGCGGGTAAAGGCTAGGCGGCCTCTTTGCGATCCCGCTGCGGTGGCGCGCCGAACAGGCGCGCGTAGTCGCGGCTGAACTGGGTGGGGCTTTCATAGCCGACCGCAAATGCAGTGCCCGAGACCGACAGGCCACCTTCGCGGATCAGGCGCCGGGCCTCGGCCAGTTTCAGTTGCTTCTGGAACTGCAGCGGCGAGGTGCCGGTGATATTGCGAAAGTGGTCGTGAAAGGCCGAAGCGCTCATCCCAGCGATGCGGGCGAGGGCGGCGACCGGTTGTGTGGTGGCAAAGTCCTGCCGGATGGCGGCAATGGCGCGGGCAATGCCCGAGGCGCGGCTGTCGGCATGGGCCAGATTTCGTAGCATCGCGCCATGGGCGGAACTGAGCAGCCAGAAATGGATCTCGCGCACAATCAGCGGCGCGACGATGGGGATGGCCTGCGGCTTGTCCGTCAGCCTGAACAGCCGTGCCATGGCATCGGCAATCTCAGCATCTGCTGGCGCTGCTGCAATTGCATGCGCATCGGGGGACCGGGGGGCGGGCATCTCGGCCGCAAGATCGCGCAACAGCACCGGATCAAGTTCCAGCGCCAGCGCGGCATAGGGCTCGGCTGCGCTGGCCTGGGTGATGCGCGACAGGCCGGGCAGGTCCAGACTGACGATCAGTGACGCATTGCGCCCGAACGCAACGGTGCGGGGACCGGCGATGATCTGCTTTTCGCCCTGCAGGACCAGACAGAAGACCGGAGCAAAGACCGTGTGCAGCAATTGCGTCGGCGCACGCGTCCGCACCACCGAAAGACCCGGCACCACCGTTGAAAAAGGCACGTCACCCGCGCCGGATCTGTCGGCAAGATGCAGGATGCGGTCGATCAAGCTGTTCGTCATGTTGCCATTCTCCTGCGACAGACAGTGACATGGCGCTGGGCACCTGCCCAGCCGAAATGCCCGGTTCTGGAGGATCAGGCAGATATGGCGGAGCATGTGGCAGGCAGCGGCGGGCCCCCGTTGCTAGATTGCGGGCATCACCAGTCATGGAGACATCAGATGACCGACCGCAACACCCCCATCGCCCTGATCACCGGCGGCAGCCGTGGTCTTGGCCGCAACACGGCCCTGCATCTGGCCCGCAAGGGCTGCGACGTCGCGCTGACCTATCACAGCCGCAGGGACGGGGCCGATGCCACCGTCGCCGAGATTGCGGCACTGGGGCGCAAGGCCGTTGCCCTTCAGCTTGATACCACAAAGACCGCTGGATTCCCCGAGTTTGCCACGCATCTGCAGGCGGCGCTGACAGAGCTGCGCGGCGAGGCGCGGCTGGACTTTCTGGTGAATGACGCCGGCACCGGGATCAACGTGCCGTTTGCGGACACCACCGAGGCGCAGTTCGATGACCTGATGGCCGTCCACCTCAAAGGGGTGTTCTTCCTGACGCAAAAGATGCTGCCGCTGATCCGCGATGGCGGCAGGATCGTGAATATCTCGTCGGGCCTCGCACGGTTCAGCCTGCCGGGATATGCGGCCTATGCCACGATGAAGGGCGGGGTCGAGGTGATGAGCCGCTATCTGGCCAAAGAGCTGGGGCCGCGCGGCATTTCCGTGAACGTGGTCGCCCCCGGCGCCATCGAGACCGATTTCGGCGGCGGCGCGGTGCGCGATGTGGCCGAGGTCAACCAATATATCGCCAGCCAGACCGCCATGGGCCGCGCCGGACTGCCCGATGACATCGGCGGTGCCATCTCCAGCCTGCTGATGGGGGACATGAACTGGATGACCGGGCAGCGCATCGAGGTCTCGGGCGGCATGCTGCTGTGATCCGGGCAACCTGAAGACCGTGACCCGATCCGCCATCGATGGTTCGGGTCACGCCGTCGCCGTCGCGGCGCGCTTCACATGCAGGCCGACAATCTCGGCCAGAACAGAAATCGCCAGCGCATTCGGCTCGCGCGACGAGGGGATCAGGCCCACCGGCCCATGAATGCGCCCCAGCTGATCATCGGGCACGCCCATCTCGCGCAGGCGGGCAAGCCGCACCGCCTGCGCGGCGCGGCTGCCTTGGGCGCCGATGTAAAAGGCCGGTGTCCGAAGCAGGTGCTGCAGGATTGCGGGCTCAAGATCGTGGTCATGAAAGAACAGGATGGCGGCTGTGTCCGCATCGGCCGGCAGGGACGCCGCAGGAAAGCTGGTGTCGATCTGCAGGACCGGGCTGCCAGCGGCGCGCAAGGCCCCAAGGCTCAGTTCGTCATGCGATAACATGATGTGCTCATAGCCCATGCCCCGCACAACACCTGTGAACGCGGCTGCCTCGGCGCCTATCCCAAAGATCAGAAAGCGCAGGCCGGGCAGAAATCCGATCCGCAGGTCCCGGCCCTGCATCCCGGTCGGTTGCCACGGCCCAAGGCCCAGCCGTCCGTCCGCTGAGACCAGCAGCGAGACGGACTTTCTCTGGGTGCGGCTCTGGGCCAGATCGCCAAGAACATCGGGATCACGCAGCGGAAACAGCCGGATCCCGACCGCGCCGCCGCAGGGCAGGCGCAGATCGAAAAAGGGCGATCCCTTGCCATAGCGCAGGTTCTGGATGCGCCCGGTCCGGCGCACCTCATCGGCCCGCAGGATCAGGTCCGCCTCGACGCAGCCTGACGTGATCGCCCCCGCGAAACGGCCATCGGGGTGAATTGCCATCGCCGCACCCGCGTCGCGATAGGCCGGGCCATCGGTCCCGGTCAGCACCGCCAGAACGGTGCCAGCGCCCCATTGCGAGGCGCTGTCCCACGGGTCCAGCATCGCCGGATGCATGGAGATCTGGGCTTGCTTGGGTATGGAAAGCCCGTGCATAGGAAGTCCTTCGTGCGGAGGTGGTTTACAGCAACTTATCAAGCGTCAGAGGCAGATCCCGTACACGCTTGCCGGTGGCATTGAACACGGCATTGGCGATGGCTGCGGCAACGCCGGTGATGCCGATCTCGCCGATGCCGCGTGCACCGAGTGGCGAGCGCGGGTCGGGGATGCCGGTCCAGATCACGTCGATCTCCGGCACGTCCAGATGGGCGGGGATGTGATAGTCGTCCAGGCTGGCGTTCACGATCCGCCCGCTGCGCTCATCGAACAGGGTTTCCTCGGTCAACGCCATGCCCAGCCCCGTGATCATGCCGCCGCGGAACTGGCTGGCGGCGGTCCTGGGGTTCAGGATCGTGCCACAGTCGAAGGACCCCAGCAGGCGTTTCACCCGCACCTCGCAGAAGATCGCGGGCATGCTTTGCATAGCGAATATCAGCACCTCCAGTGGCGCGCTGGCGCTGGCGCTGGCGGTCACGGTCACAGCCTCGCGCCCGGCCCGGGACAGGATGGCTTGGAAGCTGTCGCGCCGCGCCGGGTCCTCGATGCTGACCAGTTCGCCGCCGACCATGCGCACCTCACCGACGCGCAGGCCCGCGACCGGGCTGGCATTGCCCGCCTGGTAGTGACAGTTGAACCGCGACTTGGTTGACCATGGGGATGCCGCCGGTTGTGCTTCAGGCATGGCCGGACCTCACATCCCGGGTAACCCGAAGTGGTGGCAAAGGCAGCTTAACTGTCGATTTGGCCCGGCGAGCCCGGAACAACATGGTCAATCACATCCCCGGGACTCTACGCGCGCCCCGGGAACGGCAGATGTCTCTGAGCGGCGCCTGTCAGTTTGCGCACCGCATTCGCGATGGCGGGTGCCGTCATCGGCACACCGATTTCACCACCGCCGCTCGGCGGCTCGCCCGAGTCGACAAACTGCACCTCCATTTCGGGGATCTCTGAAATACGGATCGGTTCGTAGTCGTAGAAATTGCTCTGATCGATTTGCCCTCCGGAGAATGTCGAGCGCTCGCGCAGGACACTCGACAGACCGAACAGAATCCCACCCTCGACCTGGGCGCGATAGGCCTGTGGATGAATGACGATTCCGGGATCGATGGCGGTCCAGAAGCGATGAACGCGCAACTGGCCGTCTTCGTAGGAGACCTCGGCGACACCTGTGGCGAGCGTCTTCTTGTAGCCCGCGAAGGCGAGGCCGTGTGCGCGCCCCTCGGGCGCGTTGCCGAAGTCGGACATTTCCACGGCCGCGTCGAGGACCGCCAGTGCCCTGGGCGAGCCGGCGAGCAGTCTGCGTCGGTAGCTTCCAGGGTCCGAACCGGTGCGCTCTGCAAGCTCATCCAGAAAGCACTCGCGGGCAAAGCAGTTGGGAGCCCAGCCAATGCCGCGCCAGGCCGAAAGCCGCGACTGTCGCGGCACCAGCACATGTTCTGCCTGGAAGGTGCCGAAGGCGTAGTCGGAGCTTTCGGCGCCCTCCATCACCAGGAGATCGAGACGAGTCTCGGGGTTCCAGCGGTCGGGCATTGCGAACTGGAAGATCGAGGGCGAGGCGACCCGGTGACGCAGCGCCGTGGGATAGCCCTCGGCGTCGAGCACCGCGTCCAGCCGATGCACCGTCGCCGGGCGGAGCCAGCCGTTCCTCACGTCGTCTTCGCGGGTCCAGACCACCTTGACTGGCCGTCCCGAGGCGCGAGACAGCAGCAGCGCATCACGCATCTGCTCGCGGGCGAAGACCGTGCGCCTCCCGAAGGCGCCGCCCATCTGCATCGCGTGGAAGCGGATGCGGTCTGGCGTGGTTCCCAGAACGGCGGCCGCGATCATGACCGAAGCCGTCTGGCTCTGAGTACCGAGCCAGATTTCGGCGCCCATACCGTCGGCATCGACCGAGGCGACGGCGTTCAGCGGCTCCATCTGCGCGTGATAAACATGTTCTGTGGTGTAATTGCCGGTGAACACGTCGGCGCCGGTGAAATCCACCTGACCGTCTCCGCGGCTTTCCCAGACCACGGCATCGGCGGACATATCATCGGCGGCCCCCGACAGGGCGATCAACTCGTCTTCGCTGTTCGCGTGGCGGTACGGCGAGGTTTCGGTCCAGCTGACGTCCAGCGCATCCCGCCCGGCGAGGGCCGCAGGGAAGTTGCGCGCCAGCACGGCCACGGCATGGTCCATCACAATCACATCCACCACGCCGTCAATCGCGCGTGCCGCTGTATCGGAGGTCAGCGTCGGGATTTCGCCCTCGACCGGGGGCAGGAGCAGGGCAGCATGGACCATGTTCGGCAGGTCCACGTCGATGGAGTATTCGGTTGCCCCGGTCGTCTTGGCCGGAATGTCCAGCCGCTCGACATCCGTGCCGATGATGGTCCAGTCGGTGCGCGGTTTCAGCGTGGCATCAGTCATCTCGCCGCTTGGCCAGGTCGGCTCCGGCAGGGCGGCGACCTCGCCATAAGTCATCGAAGATCCGCTCGGGTCGTGGTGGAGCGTGCCGCTTCGGGTGGTGACCTCCTCGGCGGGAACGGCCCAATGCGCGGCCGCGATCTGGATCAGGATCTGGCGCGCCTGCGCCCCTGCTTGCCTCAGATAGGTGAAGTATCCCTCTATCGACGAACTGCCCGCCGCGAAGAGGATGCCACCGGCCATGGGATTGCCGTAGACGCCCTCGGGATCGGTGCTGACCTGCTGGGAGGCGACCATGGACCAATCGGCATCCAGTTCTTCGGCGACGATCATCGGCAGCGAGGTGCTGACACCCTGGCCCATCTCGGCAGAGCCGAACATGATCGTCACGCGGTTGTCGGGCGTGATCGTCACCCAGGCGTTGACCTTACCATCAGGAAGCGGCTGCGCCTCGGCCGCAGAAGGAAGCACGGCGACCCCGCCCGTGGCCAGAAGGGCGAAGGAGAGAGCGCCGGAGCCCTTGAGGAAGTCGCGTCGCGTGGCGTTTATGGTCTGCACGGTCATGGGATCATCCTTCCTGAGCCGCGCGCTCAATGGCGCGGATGATGCGGGGATAGGTGCCGCAGCGACAAAGGTTGGCCGACATCTCATCGACGATCTCCTGCCGGCTCGGCTGAGGATTGTGCGCCAGTAGCGCGGCTGCGCGCATGATCTGGCCCGACTGGCAATAGCCGCATTGTGGCACCTGCTCGGTGATCCAGGCCTGTTGGACTACATGCGTGCCGTCGGCCGACAACCCTTCGATCGTGGTGATCTCGCTGCCCTCGGCATCGCCAATCGTCATCTGACAGGAGAACGTCGCCTGTCCGTCGATATGGACCGTGCAGGCGCCGCACATGCCGGCACCACAGCCATAGCGCGTTCCCTTCAGCTTGAGATCGTCTCTCAGCGCCCAGAGCAGAGGGGTGTCAGGGGTGGCGTCCACTTCGACCGTCCGGCCGTTCACGTTGAGAGTGACCATGTTGGCTCCTTGTCTTGCATGTTGCTCTGGTGGTTCCGCGATCAGCCGCCGTTGCCGGCGTTCTGAAGGAACGAGATAATTGCCGCTCGCTGTGCCGGGTCTGAGATGCGGACGGCCATTGTGGTGCCGGGAACGGTGTCTCGGGGGTTTCCTAGGAATTGCTCCAGCGTTTCTTCGTCCCAGGTCAGGCCGGCCTCCTGCATCGCAGGCGAATAGCGCGCGCCCTCGAGGCTCCCGGCCTCTCGCCCGAACACCCCGGCCAGAGAGGGGCCGCTTCCGCGACCGCCCTCCTCGATGCTGTGGCAGGTTGCGCACCGTTGCCGAAACAGTCGCTCGCCCTCCATGCTCTGCGCTTGAGCGGCTGGTGACGCGAGGGTGATAAGAACGAGGAGAAGACCGCCTGTCCTCGACGGATGCCCGAGCATGGCGGGACGTTGAAAAGTAGTGCTCATCGCAGGATCCTCTCATTGACATGCCATGGCCATACGCAGCTCCGGTCGCCGTCGGCGGGGACCTGTCTGGGATAGTTGCGCATCTCCTGGATGTGCCACACGCCCGAAGCTGCAAAAAAATTGCCTAAAGCTACGATCTTCAACGGATCGCCCATCGCTGCACGTCCCGCGTTACCGATAAGGATGGGCGTTGTTGATTTGAAAGTTTAGAGGCTCTTTGCTACCAAGACTGACCAGCATTCCTAATCAATGGTCGTCATGCGCCAGAGTGATCTCGAGTCCTTTCTTGCCGTTGCCCGCCACGGAAGCTTCCGGGCTGCCGCACGCGAGCGCGGCATGACGGGCTCGGCGCTAAGCCAGACAGTTCGCGCGCTCGAGGAAGAGCTTCATGTCCGTCTGTTCAACCGGACCACCCGAAGCGTGGTGCCGACGGAAGCAGGTCACTTGCTTGTCAGCCGGCTGACGCCAGCGTTGGCCGATATCCGCGCCTGTCTTGAGGAGGTTCGCTCGATGGGGGGAACCCCCTCGGGCCGGGTCCGAATGAATGCGCCGGCGCCCGCGCTCGACTGGCTCATCGCGCCGCACCTTCCCGGGTTTCTGAAGACCTATCCCGGCATCTCGGTGGAAATCATCGAGGACGCCCGCAATGTGGATATTGTCGCCGAGGGTTATGACGTCGGGATCCGGTTGGGACTTGAGATGGCGCAGGACATGATCGCGCTGCCCCTTGGCCCGGAACAGGATTACGCGGTCGTCGCCTCTCCGGCGTTTCTGGATGGGGCAGGGCGGCCCGAGGTGCCCGAGGATCTGGCAGGGTTCGACTGCATCCGTCACCGGTTTCCCAGTGGGACAATCTTTCCGTGGCGGTTTCAGAGGGACGGTGAGGATATTGCGATAGTCCCGGGCGGGCGCCTGACTGTAAACAACGCCCGCCACGCTGTGGCAGCGGCTGTTGCCGGCATTGGTCTGGCGCGCGTCGCGCTGCCTTATGCGCAGGACGACCTCGCACAAGGGCGCCTTATCAGGGTGCTGACCGGCTTCAGCCCCCGGCTTCCGGCCTGGCACCTCTATTATCCGAGCAGAAGGCACATGCCGCCGGCTCTCCGGGCCTTCATCGACTTCTTCACGCAGGCTGTCCGGCAGAGCCCCGATCAGATGTAGTCAGAGGCCCAACTGGGCGCTGAGGGGACGCAGCGTCATGGCATCCTGTTTGGGCGGACAGCCAAACAGACGGCTATATTCGCGGCTGAACTGCGAGGGGCTTTCATACCCCACATCGAAAGCCGCCTTGGTGACATTCGCCGCTTCCATCACCATCAGCCGCCGGGCCTCGATGAGGCGAAGTTGCTTCTGGTACTGCAGCGGTGTCATCGAGGTCAGGGTCTTGAAATGGTGATGAAAGGAAGACGGGCTCATGCAGGCGACGTCGGCGAGTTCCTCAATCCGGACCGCCCGCCTGAAATCCCGCCGCAGATGAAAGATCGCGTCGGCGATCCGCTGGGTATGACTTTCGGCGCGGACCATCTTGGCAATCTCGCCGCCGTTTGGCCCGACAAGAAGCCAGTAGTAGAACTCCCGCATGATCGAGGGGTAGAGCACGGGCACGGCCTCCGGCGTTGCGAAGAGCCTGATCAGTCGCGCGACGCAGTCCTGTTGAGCGTCGTTCAGGTGCTCGACGAAAAGCCCTGAACCGTTTGCCTCGATCGACGGGGGCCGTCCGAGCGTATCGAGCACGGATTTTATCAGGTCCATGTCGAACTCAATCGTCATGCCGAGGAAGGGCTTTTCCGGGCTGGCCTGCGTGACGCTTCCATATCCGGGCAGTTCCACGCTGATCGCGAGGGCGGTTCCCGCCGGGTAGGTCAGGACCGTCTGCGCAACCTCTATCCGTTTGGCACCCTGCGCCACGATGCAGATCGACGGTTTGTACATCTTTCGAAACGGCAGCCGCTCCTTTGTGCTGCACATCACGAACAGGTTTTCGACTGGCGTGTGAGACAGCGCGTCGGGCCCGCCATGCGCGGCGACATAGCTGGTGAAAGCTTCGACAAGATCGGTTTTCACAACTGAACCCCCGGGATTTTTCCTGAGGCAGAGTATGTGCGAACCTCCCGGCGTTGACCAGAGGATTAGAGGTTCAGGCAAGTTTTCGCGCAGATCAGGCAAGCAGAGCGCGTCGCGCAGCCCCATCTTGGGCAAGAACGATTAAGCCGGAGAAAACTTGATGAACGCGCCGCCCCTAGTTTCCAACAGCAGGTCAACGGCAGGTCCCACCGCTTCTGGCCGGGACACCACTTTCGAATCGAAGCGGCAGCGCATGGCGCTCGACGCGGCCTGCGATATGTCGCTGCTCAGCGCATTGCGGAAAGACGAGATGATTTAAATGCGCATTTGTCATCACCACCCCTCCGAGCAGGCGATCGACAAGCGCGCCGAGCCGTCCGATACCATGCGCTTTCTACGCTCCTGGCGGGCGGCACCGCTGCGGGTGGCGGCGGTCGCCCCGTCAAGCCGGGCGCTGGCGGGTCTCATCACCTCGCAAATCGAGATGCACCATGCACCTGTGCTCGAACTCGGACCGGGAACAGGCGTATTCACCAGAGCCCTGATCAAGCGCGGCCTCGATCCGGCGGCTCTGACCCTGATCGAGTTGGACGTCGAGTTCGCCTCGTTGCTCAGAGCCCGGTTTCCGCAGGCGCAGGTCTTGCAGATGAGCGCAGCGAGGCTGCGGGGACAACAGCTTTTCGGTGGCCGCAAGGCCGGCGCGGCAGTCAGCGGTCTGGGTCTGCTGTCGATGTCGCCCCGTCTGGTGATGTCGATCCTGAAGGGAACCTTCGGGCATCTGCGGCCAGACGCCGCCTTCTATCAGTTCACCTATGGTCCGCGATGCCCGGTTCCACGACCGATCCTCGAGCGGCTGGGTCTGGTGGCCGAGCGCATCGGCGGCACAATGCGAAATCTGCCACCGGCGAGCGTTTACCGGATCAGCCAAATGTACCCCTGGGCAGGGTGCTCCTTCTCTCAACAAGGGCAGTAACAAATGACAAACTGGACGACGAACGATATTCCCGACCTTTCGGGTCGCTCGATGATCATCACCGGCACGGGCGGGATCGGCTTCGAGACTGCTGTGGCACTGGCCCAAGCCGGCGCCGAAGTCGTCGTGGCGGGCAGAAATTCCGCCAGCGGTGCGGAAGCGATCAAGCGCGTGCGGGCGAGGGTACCGTCGGCGCAGGTCGCGTTCGAGCAACTCGACCTTGCGGATCTGAGATCCATTACGGCCTTCGGCGAGCGGCTGAGCACCACCCGGGAGAGCCTCGACGTTCTCATCAACAATGCCGGCGTCATGGCACCTCCGACAAAACGCTTTACGTCGGATGGATTCGAGCTGCAGTTCGGCACCAATTTCCTCGGGCATTTCGCCTTGACCCGGCATCTTCTAACCCTGTTGCGCAAGGGAACTCGGCCCCGGGTCGTATCGCTGGGGAGCATCGCGGCAAATGGCGGTGCCATTGATTTCCAGAACCTCAACGCCGAACGCGCCTACAAGCCGATGGTGAACTACAGCCAGTCCAAACTCGCCTGCGTCATGTTCGCTTTTGAGCTGCAGCGGCGCAGCGATGCGGCAGGCTGGGGGATCGACAGCATCGCCGCGCACCCCGGTGTTTCGCGCAGCGATCTCATCCTCAACTCGGCAGGCCGCTGGGATTTCAGCCGATTGATGCGGTCCTCCCTGCCTTTCCTGTTTCAGCCCGTCGCACAGGGCGCCTTGCCGAGCCTCTATGCCGCCACCTCGCCCCATGCGCAGAAGGGTGGCTACTACGGTCCTGACCGGTTGTCAGAGACGCGGGGGCACCCCGTTCCCGCGAAGATCGTCGACAGAGCGAAGGACCGGGATGTCGCGGCGCGCCTCTGGAGCGAAGCGGAGAGGATGACGGGCCTGTCCTTCAGCCATATGGCCACGGCTACAGGCGTGTCACCTCTGTGAGAGACGGAACGGTCGTATCAGGGATCGAATGGCTCGGCCTCAACGGCTGTTGCGAGATCCTGAAGCGGGTTAAGATCTGATCCGGATTGCGATTGCGCCTCTCATATTTCCAGGCGCCGGCAAGCAGGAGGCGATCATCTCCTGCTTGCGGTGTGGGTTGTCAGGTGCAGCCGCTGCGCTGGGCGATGATCTCTTTCGATGCCCTTTCTCCGGCATGCCATCTTATCTCCCGCCTGAGGCATCCTCGCCTGCTGAGCTTGCGCCGGGGGTGCTGCCGGGCTCAGAGCAGAAACTGGTAGCTGACAGGCACGTAGCGGAAGCCGTCGCCGAAGGGCTCGACATACCCCAAGGCGGGATGAGGCATGTGATAGCCGATGAAGGGCATGCGCTCGGCGGCGAGCATGCCGAAGATGCGCCTGCGCGTGGCGGCAGCGTCAGACCTGTCCATGTCGAAGGCAACCTCCCAGTCCGGCCGCTGAAGCGAGGCGACGAAGTGGTTGGCGGTATCACCGGTCAACAGAAGGTTGTGCCTGCCGGACTCCAGCATGAAAGCAAGGTGGCCCGGCGTGTGCCCGGCTGCGCCGAGGCTGGAGACACCGGCTGCCACAGGCTGCCCCGCCTCGATAAAGGTCATTCTCTCGATGAGGGGTATCGCCTTTGCCTGAATGGCCTGCTGATGCTCGGCCGCGGGCGTGCCGGTAAGATCAGCTGTGGCCCAGAATTCCCACTCCGCCCGGCCGACGACATAGCGCGCATTGGCGAAGGTAGGCTGCCCGGCCTCCATCAGGCCGTTGATGTGATCGGCGTGCAGATGCGAGATTGCCACGACCGTCACGTCGGACGGGGCGTAGCCAGACGCCACGATACGTTCGGGCAGTCGCCCGGTCCCCTGCTCGCGGCCTTCCGGCCCGTTGCCGGTGTCAAAGAGGATAACCTCGGTTCCGGTGTTCACCAGAACCGGGTTGAACTGGCCCAGCATGCGGTCGGTCGGCAGGAAGTTCTCCTCCATCAATGCGGCGACCTCGGCAGCCTCCCGGTCGGCCCCGAAGATCGGATGAGGCCCGTCGAAGGGGAGCATCCCGTCGAGCAGGATCGTGACTTCGAAATCCCCCAGCCTGAAGCGGTGAAAGCCCGCGTTGGTCACATCCGGTCTCGCCGGAGACTGGGCATGGGCGGCACGCATCATGATGGATGGCGCGGCAAGGGCCGTGGCGCCCGCAAGCGCCCCGAACCGGAATATCGAACGGCGGTCCATGGTCATGGCAGGTTCCTCTCTCGTTGGATGGCACCGCGCCGGGCGCGTCACGGCGCTGGTTAGTGCGGTGCTCACGGCACGCGCTGCCATTCGATTTCGATCCGGGCGCCTTCGGCGAGGGTGAAGACCTCGAACATCTGGTCGCCCTCGACTGTCAGGGTCAGTTCCTCTGTCGTCCGGGTACTGCCCACCCAGTTCGGAAAGGTGGAGCCTTCCACACGGTTGCCGCTGAAGACCCCGTCTTCGTCGACAGTGTAGGTGCCGAAGAACCCGATGCTGCTTGCCATGGCGATCCGGTTCTCTGCATCAGTGCCTTCGCCCTGAGTGCCAGAGGAAAAATCGGGCGTATCGCCATTGGTAAGCACCGCCGCAAAATGCATGTCGGACGTGAAGATCAGCAGGCTGTTGGGGTTCGGGCCGAAGGCGGCAATGCCCTCGCCGCCCGGGTCAACCGTCGCCTGCACCATGCGCCAGGTGCCCACGACCTCGTTGGGCGCGGCGGTTTGCGCGAGAACGGGCAGTGACGAGACGGTGAGGGCGAGGGCGGCAAGCATCGGTCTGACTGGCATGGGGTGTCCTTTCTGAGTGTTCAGGGCGGAGATGGCGAAGATCGCAGCGCTCACAGGTCCGTCCGGTCTGCTGACAGGGCGACGTCACGCTGTGCTTCGAGGGCTGCGAGCCGTGTCCTTAGGGCGCCGGAGATCGACTCGTAGGCCGTGCTGCCCAGAGCAAGGCGCAGCGGGGGCGTGGCGCTGTCGGCGGCGTTGATTATCGCCGACACGGTCCGCGCCGCGTCGCCCTTCAGCACGAAGCTGCCGTCTGTAATCGCGCGCCGCACCGCACCGGCGGGAGTGTTGGCGTAAGTGTCGGTGGCATCGGCCACCACGAGGTTGGCGCCGAAGTTGGTGCCGGTCGGGCCGGGCTCCGCGAGGATGCAGGAGATGCCGAAGGGCGCGACCTCTTGCGCGACGGTCTCAACGAAACCCTCGATCCCCCATTTGGTGGCGTGGTAGAGGCTGAAGCTGGGATAGGCGATCTGTCCGCCCTCCGACGAGACCTGCACGATACGCCCGCCACCCTGCGCACGCAGATGGGGCAGGGCGGCGCGGATCAGATGAATGGGCCCTGCCAGGTTGGTTGCGATCTGCCGATCGATCTCGGCCGCGTCCAGCTCCTCGGCGGCCCCGAACAGACCGTATCCGGCATTGCTGACGATCACGTCGATCCGTCCATGCCGGTCGAAAGCCCGGTCGACTGTGCTCCGGATGCCGGTTTGGTCGGTGAGGTCCAGCGCCACCTCATCGAACCGGTCCGCATATTGTTCCGAGAAGGCCGACAGCGCCCCCGGGCGGCGCGACGTGCCGATAACACGGTCGCCCCGCCCGAGCAGTTGGGCGGTCATCTCCTTGCCAAGGCCGGAGGATGCGCCGGTGATGAGCCAGGTTCTGGTCATGGGTTTTCCTTTTGATTTTTCTGTTCCTCCGACTTAGAGCGGCATGAGTGATGCTATAAGGGCACCAATCGGGGATGACTTGGTGAGGAATTTTCACGGATGACGCGCCCTAGCTTGAATGATCTCGCCGCGTTTTCTGCGGTTGCGCACCATCGCAGCTTTCGCAAGGCGGCCGATACGCTCGGGGTGTCGCGGTCATCGCTCAGCCACGCCCTCATCGGACTGGAAGAGAAACTGGACATTCGCCTGCTGAACCGCACCACCCGCAGCGTGTCGCTGACACAGGCCGGTGCGGAACTGCTCGAACGGCTCGACCCGCTCTTGCGGGATCTCGGTGATGCGCTCGACACGCTTTCCGAAGCGCGGGGCCGTCCGAGCGGAACCTTGCGGATCAACGCGAACAAGAGCGGTGCCCGCATCCTGCTGCGCGAGGTGGTGCCGCAGTTCATGGCCGCCTGTCCCGGCGTCGAACTGGATCTGGTCTCGGAGGGCCAACTCGTGGATATCGTCGGGCAAGGGTTCGACGCAGGGGTGCGCCTGTTTGAGGCTGTTCCGCAAGACATGGTCGCGGTGCGTTTCGGCGGCGAGGCACGCTTCATCGCCGTCGCGGCGCCCGGCTATCTGCGCGAGAAGGGGGAGCCCCGCACGCCCTACGATTTGCAGGCACATGTCTGCATCCGCCAGCGCCTGCCAAGCGGCAAACGCTACCGCTGGGAATTTGCGCGGAGAGGCACCGAGTTCGCCTTGGATGTGCCCGGCACGCTGACGCTGGACGACAACGATCTGTTGGCCGAGGCAGCGGCGGGCGGTTACGGCATCGCCTATCTGCCAGAACACTTTGCCAAGCCGTTCCTCGAATGCGGCCGGCTCCGCATCGTTCTGGAAGACTGGTGCCCGCCTATCGACGGGCTTGCGCTGTATTACCCGAGCAACCGGCATATGCCTTCGTCTCTGCGGGCCTTCATCGACATTCTGAAGACGGTGAAAGGCGGGAGCTAGAGGCGGGCAGTTTACCCGTCGTCCCGTTCTTCAGCCTCGCGCCTTGACTTTCGTCAGCTGCCTTGCGAATATCGTATGGTAGCTTGCGAAATGAAGGTGAGGCAATGACGGATACCGACGTGGACGACACTGTGACCGTGGGGGGCTGGGCGAAGCGCTGCTACATGACCGGACGCGCGGTCATGGATACGACACTGCGGCCCTACGATCTCGGCTCGACGCAATGGTACATCCTGTGGCACCTGGCGAACTTCGGCCCCGCCGTACAGCGCGATCTCGGACGGAAGCTGGAGCTTGAGCGCGCGACGCTGAGCGGGGTTGTCATAACGCTGGTGCGCAAGGGTCTGGTCGCACAATCGGCTGAGGACGCCGATCAGCGCCAGCGGTTACTGACCCTGACAGAAGCAGGCCAGACCCTCTGGGACCGGTTGCCCGACCTGTCCTTCATCCATGACGCAGCCTTTGGTGCGATAGACCCGTCCGACCTGGCGGTCACGATCCGCGTTCTCAGGGCTGCGACCGAAAACCTGCAAACCCTTTTGCGAAAGGACTGATCCATGACAATCCTCATCACCGGTGCCACCGGTCTCGTCGGCGCGCGCCTGACCCCGCGTCTGCTTGACGCGGGCTTCAACTGTCGGCTGCTTCTGCGGCCCGGAAAACCCTGCCCGGCCGGGGCTGAAGCCGTCCATGGCGATATCCTCGACCCTTCGACCCTGGCAGATGCGGTTCGCGGCGTGTCTGCCGTCGTTCACCTGGCCGCGGTGTTCCGCACACGAGATGCCGATCTGATCTGGAAGAGCAATCTCGACGGCACCCGCAACCTGATCGAGTCGGTCAAGGCCCATGCCCCCGAGGCGCGCTTCGTGATGTCGAGCACCAGCCATGTCTACAGCATGGACAGCGCCCATCCCGGTCAGGAGAATGATCCGGTCGACCCGAAACAGGATTATCCCGCAAGCAAGGTGGCGGCAGAGAATGAATTGCGCCAAAGCGGCCTGACCTGGTCGATCGTCCGGTTCCCCTTCGTCTATGGCGACGGCGACGGGCATCTCGAAGCGCTTCCCGAGCATGTCGGAAGCTGGCACCCCGCGCAGCGCATGAGCACTATTCACCACCGGGATATCGCGACGGCGATCACGTTGGCGCTGGAAGGCAAATTCGACGGGCGCGTGGTGAATATCGCGGACGAGGCCCCGCTGTCGATCTTCGAACTCGTGGGCCTGACGGGCACGAAGATGGCCTCAAAGTCCGAAGCGCTTGCCAATCCGTGGTATCTTCATGTCGACAGCTCGCTTGCGCGTAGCCTGGGTTTCACGCCCGCAGTCAGAACAGCATATCAGGCCCAGCAGGAAGGGCTGATGTAAGACGCTGCCGGGGGGCGGGGGATCCTGTAGCTCGGTACCGCCCATGCGCAAAGGACATCGATCCTTAGCGAAGGGGCGATACCGGAACCCGGTTGCCTGAGCGGGGGGTCGCGTTGCTGCCGTGACTAAGCCGAGACCTGCGTCACAGTACCCGCCTGCAGTTGCGCGGCGGCGGTCGCGCTATCCATCAGGAACCACATTTCGACGAACTGGCCGTTCTCGACGCGGTACGAGCCGTATTCTATGATGTTCAGCGAGGCCCCGGTCGGTTGTTGCTGGCCCAGGAAGGGCTTCACCGGCGTGCCGGTGTCCTGCAGCCGCGCTGCGATGCGGTTCTCGTCGGTGAAAAGATCCTCGATCGTCCAGTGATAGTCGGGCACGGCGTCCGAGATGCCTTTCAGCGAGGCGATCACAGCCTCGCGTGGGTAGGTCGCTCCGTTTGCCAGAACCTCATCAGCGATGAGCGTTTCCAAAGTGTCGAAGTCACGCGCGTAACCTCGCGACGGTGGGAAGCGATGGCCACGACGCGCTCGTGGGCCTGACCCGGCAGTTGCGGACGGACGGCTTCGAGATGATCCGCGCGCGGCTTGCCGAGGCTGTGGCCGTGGGCGAACTGCCAGCGGCACTCGATGTGATCCGGCTCGCGCGGTTCCTCCAGACCGTTCAGAGCGGAATGGCGATCCGTGCCCGGGATGGAGCGGAGCAATCGGAACTGGAGGATGTGGCCGAGCTGGTCATGAGTGGGTGGGATGCGATGATCCTGCGCTGCACTGGGCCGGCAGGTGCAGGATTGCAGGAATAGGCAGATTTATTCGAGCTTTGAGCATTCTGATCGAGGGCGGCGCCGACTAGGTTGAAGCTCGAAGCGAGGGCCATGCGCCGGACCGGGCGATGGCGTCTCAAGGTCGGGATTTCGGTCCGGCTGCCGGCCTCTGCTTCACCCTGAAACCTGAACCCTCCCAAGAGGATGCCTGCGTCCCGCGTCGGCACACCTGCCCGCATGCTCGAAGTGCGGCGGAAGTGCCCGAAATCTCGTGGGTTCCTCTCACCGAAAAAGGCTGCACCATGACTGACACAATCGATAACCCGGACAATTCCCGCCGTACCTTTCTGACGCTCGCCGCAGCAGGCCCGGCAGCTCTCGCTTTCGGCGGCGCGGCGCTTGCACAGACGGCCGAGGCCGATCCCGCGCCCCTGCCGGGGACCGGCCGTGCTGCCATCGTGACCGGATCATCCCGCGGCATCGGGGCCGCCACCGCCAAGCGTCTGGCCCGGGATGGTTACGCCGTCACCGTCAATTGCCTGGTCAACACCGATCTGGCCGCGCAGGTCGTGGCCGAGATCGAGGCGGAAGGCGGGCGGGCGATCTGGCGTCAGGCCGATGTGGCCGATCCGGATGCCATGCGCACCCTGTTCACGGCCAATAATGAGGCGTTCGGCGGCGTCGATGTCGTCGTCAGCAACGCTGGCATCATGAACGTCGGCCCCTTTGCGGACATGACCGACGCCGCATTCGACCGCATGATCGCCACCAACGTGAAGGGCAGCTTCAACACGCTGCGCGAGGCGGCGCGCAACGTTCGCGACGGCGGCCGCATCATCACCCTCAGCTCGAGCATCATCCTGCAGGTGCCCCCGGGAGCCGCGGCCTATGCCGGCACCAAGGCGGATCAACAGCTCTACGCCAAGGCTTTGGCCAGGGAACTGGCTGGTCGCAACATCTCGGTCAATGCCGTGGCCCCCGGCGCCGTTGATACGCAGCTGCTTCGCCAACACGGCGATGAGGCATTGAGGGGCATCCCGGAAGCAACACCTCTGGGCCGACTTGGACAGCCGGAGGACATTGCAGAGGTGATTGCACTGCTTTGTTCTCGAGGCGGGGCTTGGGTCAATGGTGAAACTGTCTTCGCCAATGGTGGGTTGAGCTGACGCGCGACGGGAGTCGCAAGCTCCGGGATAGAAGAACGGCCGGGCGCAATCGCGCTGCAAGCGTCCGGCCACGCGGGGCTCCTGTCGACCATGAGGTCCGAGAGGATCGTTCGGAACAACTCACTCAAAGGAAAGCCAAAGATGCTGACCCTCATCGAGGATGAATTCTCACGTTTCATGGCCGAGGATGACGGCCTGCCAATCGTCATGCTCAACCTGCTCCGCTTCCGCCCTGACGGGGGGCGGGAACGATACGCCGCATATCTTGAGGTCGCGGGTCCGCTCGTTGCCCGGTACGGTGCGGAAATCATCTATGTCGGGGACGGCCTGCCCGCGCTTTCTGCCGAAAGCGGCCAGGCATGGGATGCTGTGGCGCTGGTGCGTTACCCTAGCCGACGCGCCTTCGCCGACATGGTGCAGGACAGCGATTACCGCGAAAAGGCGGGTCCGCTGCGAGAAGCCTCGCTTGCCGAGGCCGTTCTTCAGCCGACGCGAGCTCAGGGCTGACACCGGGGCACAGCCCCTGGAACGGCACCGGAAGAGAGCAGGGGGCGGGGTTGACGAGTACTGTTCGAAAAGCGCTCCCCAACCAGCCAGCCGGATCGCTGACCACAGCGCCGGCTTGGCTGAACACGCATTTGTCAACTTACCGCACAAGGCAGGCGGGCTTCGGCATTTGGTGGAGACACTCTGCTGGCCTACGTCGGAGACAGACCCGAAACCGGCAGGGAGCAAGACTATGAAGGCAGCATACCATGACGTTCCAGGTGGACCTGAGGTCTTGAGCTATGCTGAATTTGAAGACCCTTTCTATGCCGAGGACGGCGTCCTCGTCCGGGTTGAGGCGATCTCTGTCGAAGATGGCGATCTCATCAGCCGGGCGACCACGCCACCCCCGGGATCTGGGTATGTGCCGGGTTATGCGGCATCTGGCGAGATTGTCGCCGTTGGAGCCAAGGTTCGCAATCGGTCGGTTGGCCAGAAGGTGACGTCCTTCGACATGGGCGGTTCCCATGCTGAACTGCGCGCCGTGAAGGCCACGCGGACATGGGTCGTGCCGGACGGGCTGGACATGGCAGCCGCGGCGGCCTTGCCCATTTCCTTCGGAACGGCTCATCACTGCTTGTTCGCGCGAGGGGGACTGGCCAAAGGCGAAACCGTGCTGGTGCAGGACGGCGCCGGCAGTGTCGGTGTCGCGGCGATCCAGTTGGCCCCTCGCGCCGGGGCGACGGTGTTGGCCACGGTTTCGGTGCAGACCGCGCGGCGCGCTTGTTGGCCCTGGGGCTGGATGCGGTGATCGACTACCGTTCCGAGGATGTGACCGAGGTCGTCCTGGGGCTGACGGAAGGTCGCGGCGCGGACCTAGTTGTGGATCCCGTCGGCTCCACGCTCGTGGCGCCTCTGGGTGGCCTCCGGCCCGAGGGACGGGTGGTCTTCTTCGGCAATGCGGGGCGCACAACACTGGAACTCGATCTGTGGCCGGCGTTGCAAGCCAATTAGACGTGTGTGGACGCCCCCTTTGATGCAAGCAGAATCTTGGGCACGGCTGGGCATGTGATCAGGTGCGGTCGTGTGTCCGGCCTCGAAGATGCGGCCTGTCACGCGCCGCGGGCCCTTATGGAGATATGCAGGTCAGGACCAGTTCGCTTAGTGGCGTTGCTGATCGAGGGTTTGCGCCGCAGGCGTTGAGCGCCCAGCTCTCGGCTGGGCAGCGTCGCATAGGCCGCCGTCGGCCGCGGACCGGTATCGCTCAGTCCGTCGCGAGCCGATCAGCGGTCGGCGTCTGCCGTGGCGTATGCCCGAAGGTGCGCCGGTACGCGTGCGCGAAGGCGCTTGACGAGGCATAGCCGACGTCCCGGGCAATCCCTCCGATATCGCCGTCGCCGGCCAGAAGCTGGCCCCGTGCCAGAAACATCCGCCATCGTGTCAGGTAGTCCAGCGGCGGCTGGCCGACGCGCCCCACGAAGCGGTCGGCGTAGGACGACCGAGACATGCCGGCCGCGCGGGCCAGAGCCGCCACAATCCGGCGTTTCCCGGTAGCGCGTGCATCAGGCACAGGTGATGCTCTGAAGATCCAGCCCCTGCCGCCGCATCCGGGCGGCGGGGACCGAAGGCTCGCAGAAGCTGCCCGCCGCAAGGCTCCCCACGCGCTTTCCAAGACGAAGGCAAGACAACGGCGGACGCTCGCACATTCATTTCCGGCGCAGGGCGGGACTAGATTTGGGAGGGGTTCCCTGGAGCGAAGGCAACCAGGGTACCGCGACGAAATCATGGCGTGGGACGACGATGGAAAAGCTTGCGACTGAAACCAGACAGACCTGTGCGCTACCGAGGCGGCAGAGGGGCCTGCGCCCGATGACAACGTGGTTGGCCGCGATCCTGCTTGCCGGCGTCACCTTGCCCGGCTTTGCCGACCACGTCTTCGCGGACACTGCAGGCGGGGCCCATGCGACGGCGCAGGCAGACCAGCTGGTGCATGAGCGGGCGCTGGCATTTGCCGAGGCCCTGTCATCGGGGCAGCGCGACCAACTGTTCCAGCCTTACAGCCTGGCCAATGCTGCGCGCTGGCACAATCAGCCGCAATGGTCGCTCGGATCGCGCGCACGTATCGGGCTGCGGCTCGAAACCCTGTCCCCGCCGCAATGGGCGGCACTTGAGGCCCTGCTTCAGGCGGCCACCGGAACGGGGCGAAGCGAAGGCTATGACGAGCTTCAGCAGCACCTCGCCATCGACGACTTCCTGCATGAGAACCGCAATCCGGACTATGGCCGCGGCGATTTCCTGATCGCTTTCCTGGGGGCTCCCTCGGAAACCGGCATATGGCAACTCCAGTTCGGCGGCCAGCATTTCGCGCTGACCCATACCTATCGCGATGGCTCGATGGTGGGCGCGACACCCTCGTTCCGGGGGGTCAGCACGTCCGGTCCGATCCAGTACAATGGCACGGCGCTGGTTCCGCAGCGGCAAGAAATGAATGCCTTTGTCGCGCTCATAGCATCGCTCTCGCCGGGTCAACGCAGCGAGGCACAATTGCCGCGAACCTTTCGGGACATCCTGATGGGCGCAGGCAACGACTGGGTTTTTCCAGCAGAGCGCCAAGGTATCGCCGCGGCGGAGCTTGACGAGGCGCAGCGCGTTCTTCTGATGAACGCCATCGCGCTTTATGTGCGGGACATCGACGACGCGAACGCGGCCGCCATCCTGACAGGCTACGAGCGCGAGTTTGACGAGACCCACGTTTCCTTCTCGGGTTCAGGGGAGCTGACCCTGGCTGGCGACTATGTCCGCATCGACGGCCCATCCGTCTGGATCGAGCTGGTCATGGACACGCCCTACAACTTTCCGGATCCGCACCCGCATTCCGTCTGGCGCGATCGCAACGACGATTACGGCGGAACGCGGGAATAAGCGCAACGGCCGTTTCGAATGATTCGATTCCCCGCTTCACGGGCTGGCGCAAACGGGCACGCGAAGCGGGGCTGGGACGCACGCGAAGAAGTCTCGGACGACGGCGAAACCCTGTCCCGGGCGCACCAGCTGCCGTGAAGGTGGTTTCGCTCACTGCGCTCGGCCGTCCGGCAATCTGCATCGCCGTAAGATTAATGGTTTTCAATGTATTGGAGTTTTTCTTCGACTACGTCCGCGCCGTCGGCCACAAAATGCATTTAAGAATAGAAAATACTTATTATTGCGGATAGAACTTTTATGGCTGGCAAGACAAACGGCGGAAGAGGGCACCCAATGAACATGCAAGGTTCACAGACGATCGCAGCGCCAGTCGAAGCAGTCTGGGCCGCATTGCTTGACGCGGAGATTCTGCGCGAATGCGTGCCCGGCTGCGAGGCGATGGCGGGGGGGCCGGACACCGGGTTTACCGCGACGGTGGTGCAACGGGTCGGGCCTGTCAAAGCGACGTTCCAGGGTCAGGTGACGCTGGAGGACATGACGCCGCCGCACAGCCTGACGCTGCGCGGTGAGGGCAAGGGTGGGGTTGCGGGATTCGCCAGGGGCGGTGCCGGGGTGACCCTTACCGCCGAGGATGGCGCAACGCGGCTGGATTACCAGGTCGAGGCACTGGTGGGCGGCAAGCTGGCCCAATTGGGAAGCCGGATCATCGACAGCTTTGCCCGAAAAATGGCCGACCAGTTCTTCGAGCGCTTCAAGGGGGCAGTAGAGCGCTTGGATACACACAGCTGATGACCGGACGGGGGGAGACAGCATGAGACAGACGATACAGCTGACGGTGAATGGCACGGTGCGCTCTGGCGCGGCGGATGGGCGGACCTTGCTGGTAGAGTTCTTGCGGGAAGAGCTTGGGCTGACCGGCACCCACGTGGGATGCGATACCAGCCAATGCGGCTGCTGCGTCGTGCATCTTGGGGGCGCGGCCGTGAAAAGCTGCACTGTGCTGGCGCAAGAGGTCGACGGCGCGTGCATCACCACGATCGAGGGCGCCGAGGCGGACGAGGGAACGCTCTCGCGGCTGCAACGCGCCTTTGTGGATGAATACGCGCTGCAATGCGGGTTCTGCACGCCGGGCATGGTGATGTCGGCGGCCGCACTGCTCGAGGCCAATCCCAAGCCGACGGAAGCCGAGATACTTCATCATTTGGAAGGAAACATCTGCCGCTGCACTGGCTACCTGAACATCGTGCGGGCGATCCTGTCAGCCTCGGGGCAGGGGGCGGCACATGTATGAATTTGACCTGATCAGGGCCAGCAGCGTGGCTGAGGCTGTGGCGGCTGCGGCGCAGAACGAGGATGCCAAATATCTGGGGGGCGGGCAGACCCTGGTGCCAACGATGAAGCAAAGGCTTGCCTCGCCAAGCCATCTGGTTGCGTTGTCCGGGATCCCGGAGCTTCAGGGCCTCCAGCATCGCGGCGGCGTGCTGACCATTGGCGGCGGCACCACCCACGCAAGGGTGGCCCAGCAGGCGCTTACGGACTTTCCGGCCCTCGCTCGGCTTGCCAACCTGATCGGTGACCCTTCGGTGCGCAACCGGGGCACGATCGGGGGGTCGCTGGCGAACAACGATCCGGCGGCGTGCTATCCGGCGGCGGTGCTGGCCTGCGGGGCGACAATCGTGACAGACAGGCGCGAGATCGCCGCCGCCGATTACTTCCAGGGCACCTTCACCACGGCCCTTGCCGCGGACGAGATCATCACGGCTGTGCGCTTTCCCCTGCCACTGGCAGCGGATTACCAGAAGTTCATCCAGCCTGCCTCGCGCTTTTCGATCGCGGGCGTCTTTGTCGCGCGCTTCGCAAACAGGGTCGGCGTGGCCGTCACCGGGGCAGCCGCAGAAGGTGTGTTCCGTTGGTGCGAGGCCGAAGAGGTGCTGGCCGCCGGTTTTGACCCCGCCGCCCTCAGGACGCTGACACTCGATCCCGATGCCATGATGGCAGACAGTTTCGGGTCCAAGGACTATCGCGCGCATCTGATCCCCGTCTTGGCGGAGCGGGCTGTTCTGGCGATGAGCTGAGCGGCGGCCAGTCACCGAAGCGTTTCATTGAATTGAGGGATGGACATGGCAAGCAAGCATGGAACTTCCCAGACTCCGCTGGATCTGGAAGGGGACGCGCTGGTCTCGGGGCGGGGGCAGTATACGGACGATCTTGCACCCCCGGATGCGTTGCACGGGGTTTTTGTCCGGGCGCAGGCGGCCCACGGCCTTGTCCGCGGCATTGATACCGGGGCGGCGCTGGCCGCGCCCGGCGTCGTCGGGGTTCTGACGGCCGCCGACCTGGAAGCTGCGGGGATCGGGCCGATCACTTTTTGGGTGCCGCTGTTCGGCATCGACGGCAAGACAGAGGTTCCGTATCTGCGCACGCCGCGGCCCTCGCTGGCGGGCGAGCGTGTGCGCCATATGGGCGAGGCAGTTGCGCTCGTCGTGGCCAGCACCGCCGCGGCGGCGCAGGACGCGGCAGAGCTTGTCGAGGTGGATATAGAAGAGCTGCCTGCAGTGATGGATACCGCGCCGGGAGAGACCGGACGTCCGATCTGGGATGAGGCGCCCACCAATCAGAGCCACCTTTACCGCGAGGGCGACCATGCCGGCGTCGAGGCGGCCCTAGGCCGCGCTGCCCATGTCATTCGTGTCGAACTGCGCAGCCAGCGGGTGGCCGGTAGCCCGATGGAGCCGCGCGCCGCGATCGCCAGTTTCGATAAAGATACGGGCCGGTATACGCTGGTCTGCGGCAGCCAGGGCACCATGTTCCTGCGCAAGGGCATGGCCGATGCCTTGGGTGTCACGCCAGATAAGGTGCGCGCGATCAGCAAGGATGTGGGCGGGGGCTTTGGCCTGAAGGTCTATGCCTATCCCGAATATGTCGCCGTCGCTGCCGCCAGCCGCATCCTTGGCTGCACGGTGCGCTGGACCGCGACGCGGTCCGAGTCACTCATGGCCGATCAAGGCGGGCGCGACAGCCAGCTGAACGCGACAGGTGCCTTCAATGCCGATGGCGTGCTGACGGGCCTACTTGTCGAAACCACCGCCAATCTTGGTGCCTATGCCATCGGCATCGGCCCGCGGCTGCAATCCTCGGTCGTGGCCGAAAACATCGTCGGGCCCTACCTGACGCCCGCCATCGCTATTTCCGCCACCGGGTTCTTCACCAACACGATCCCGACTTCGCCCTATCGCGGTGCCGGGCGGCCCGAGACGACCTACATGCTGGAACGCCTGATGGACAAGGCGGCGCGGGAGATCGGGATCGGCCCGGTCGAGATCCGCAGGCGCAACCTGATCCCGAAGGACCGACTGCCCTATACCGGGCCGCTTGGGCAGATCTACGACAGTGGCGACTTCAAGGCCGTGCTGGATGCAGCAATCGAGGCCGCCGATCTTGCCGGATTCCCGGCCCGGCGCGCGGCTGCGGCGGAACAGGGCCTGTGCCGGGGCCTAGGCCTGTCGCTGTTCGCAGAAACCGCCGGGGCCTATTTCGTCGATCCGCTGGATTTCCGGGTGACGCCCGACGGCATGATCGAGTTGCGGGTGACGGGCGTATCGACCGGCCAGCGCCATGCCTCGACCATGATCCATCTGGCAAGCCAGCGGCTTGGCATCGTGCATGACAGGTTTCGCTATATTGCCGGCGATTCTGACGAAGTGCCGGCAGGCTCGCCCACCGTCGGCTCGCGGGCGGCGCAGATGACCGGATCGGCGGTGCTGCAATCCGTCGACGCCGCCATCGAGCGCGGAAGGGCAATCGTCAGGCAGCTTGTGGAGGGGCAGCCAAACGACATCGAATATGCCGAGGGCCGCTACCTTGTGGCTGCAACCGGCGAGTCGGTCGCGCTTGTCGACATTCCGCGCCGGGTGCTGGAGGCGCAGGCGGCAGGGCGGATGATCGAACCCTCGCTGAACGGGGTCGAGACGTTCCAGTCCCCCGGCTTCTCCTTCCCCAACGGCTGCCACATCTGTGAGGTCGAGGTCGATCCGCAGACAGGCAAGGTCGCGCTGCTGCACTATGTCGCCGCCGATGACTGCGGGACTGTCATCAACCATCCGGTGGTCGAGGGGCAACTGGTCGGCGGCATCGCGCAGGGCATCGGTCAGGCCCTGATGGAAGAGGTCGTCTATGACGCAAGCGGCCAGCTGCTTTCAGGTTCGTTCATGGACTATGCGATGCCCCGCGCCGCCGACATGCCTCGGGCCTTCACGATCATCGACCTGCCCGACCCCACGCCGTCAAACCCGCTCGGCGCCAAGGGGGTGGGCGAATCCGGCACCACTGGATCGGTCGCCACGGTTGTCAGCGCGGTAGAGGATGCGCTGCTGCCCCTTGGCGTGACCGACCTGCAGATGCCGCTCACCTCGTATCGGGTCTGGGAGGCGATACGAGCGGCGGGCTCCGCAGGCGCTGCACCATCGAACGCCGCTGTCTGATCACTCTGATCGGCCGCAAGACATGCCGTGCCGGAGGGGGCGCGGAGGACATCAAAGGGAGGAAATCATGAAACATACATGGAACTGGGCTGTCGCCGTGACGGGCCTTGGTGCGCTGATGCCGGCGATGGCACAGGCGCAGGTAGAGCTGAAGGTCTCATCCTTCGTGCCGCAGAACGACGCGCTGATGCAGATAGTCGAGACCTGGGCCAATGACCTGACCGAACGGTCCGGGGGCGAGATCAGCTTTGCCTATTTTCCGTCTTCGCAGATGGGCCCGCCGGACCGGCAGTTCGATCTCGCCCGCACCGGCGTGGCCGACATCGTCCTGACCATTCACGGCTTCACCCCCGGCCGCTTTCCGATGACCGAGGTGGCCTATATGCCCGGCCTGTTCGACGGTGTGCCGACAGAGCGGGGTGCGGGCATCCTTTGGGATATGTACGAGCCTTATTTGAAGGCCGAACATGAAGACACGCGCCTGCTGGCGATCACGCCGACCTCGCAGGCCTTCATCCTGTCGCAAGCGCCCTATCCCGATCTGGAGACGCTGTCCGGCCAGCGGATCCGGTCGGCCGGCACCGCGATGTCGGATACGCTTCAGGCTTTGGGTGCAGTGCCGGTTGCGGTGCCCTCGCCCGAAATGGCCGATGCGCTTCAGCGCGGGTTGGTCGACGGGCTTGGGATCACATACCAATCGACCGCCGACTGGCAGATCGAGGGCATCGGCACCGATATCTGGGGCGTGAACATCGGCGTGGTCAGCTTCGGCCTTATGATGAACGAGGCGCGCTACCAGTCGCTTACCCCCAAGCAGCAGGCCCTGATCGACGAGACCACCGGCGAAGTGATGAGCCTCGCTTTCGGGCGACATATCGACGAAGCCGAGACGGAGGCCAAGGAGCGGATCGGGACAAATTTTACCGTCACGACGCCAGATGCCGAGAACATGGCGGCGATCGAGGCTGCGCTGGCGCAGCGGATCGAGGCCGGGTTGCAGGCCTTGGAGGATCGCGATCGGCCAGCCCGCGCGCTGTATGAGGACATTCAGAATGCGGCGTCCGCGGCGCGTGCCGGCAATTGATATCCAGTCCCGCCGGCTTGCGTGGCCGCGGGAGGCCGCAATCAACAAGGAGGAATACGCCTTGGACTCCATCCGGCTTCTGACAGTCGCGCTGTCTTATCTGGGAGGCGCCGCGATCCTCGCTATGACCGGTGTCACGCTTGTCGACATCATCGCGCGCAACGCCTTTGGCTATGCTATCTTCGGCACCTATGACCTCGTGCTGATCACGCTGGTTATCTCGGTCTATGCCGGGATGGCCGAGGCCTTCCGCCAGCAGGCCCATATCACGGTCGACATGATCGACGGGATCAGCTCGCCCTGGGTTCGCCGCCTCGTCGGCATAGCCGCCCTTGTGGTGACCATCGCTGCCATGGCGCTGCTGACCTGGCTTTGTATAGGGCAAGCGCGCGATTCGCTGCGCTTTGGCGACATCACCACCGACCTGCGCATCCCCAGGGTCCTGTTCTGGATCGGCATCGTCTTTGGCTTCGCGGTCAGTTGCCTGACACTGGTTATGCTCCTGATAGCCCAGCTGCGGTCCGGCGGCACCCCGCCCGATGCCTCCCCTTTGATCAAGGAGACCCAGGCATGACGATGCAAATGGTCGGAACGCTGGGGATCCTGGTCCTTGTCGTCCTCATGTTCCTGCGCGTCCCGGTGGCGATTGCGCTGCTGGTCGTGGGCCTTGCGGGATACAGCATGATCCATTCGGTGGACGCGGCACTGATGGTCATGGGCAGCACGCCGCTTCAGATCTCCACCGAATACACGATGTCGGTGGTGCCGCTGTTCACGCTGATGGGCATCCTTGCCGCACGCATGGGCATGTCGCGGCGGCTCTATGCGGCGGCGGCAGCAGGGTTCGGCACGCTGCGAGGGTCAAGCGCGCTGGCCACATTGGGGGCGTCCGGCGTGTTCGGCGCCATGAACGGATCGTCGCTGGCATCTTGTGTCACCATCGGCCGCATCGCCGTGCCAGAGATGCGGGCGCAGGGCTACCGCGACACGCTGATCGCAGGCTCGGTGGCGGCAGGTGGAACCCTCGGCATCCTGATCCCTCCGTCGATCATCTTCGTCGTCTACGCGCTGATCACAGAGCAATCTGTTGCCCGGCTTTTCGCAGCGGGCATCATTCCGGGCTTTTTGCTGACAGTATTCTATTGTCTGGCAGTGGTTGGGACCGTGCTTCTGGACCGCACGGCGGCGCCCCGGGGCGTCCATACGCCTTGGCCTGAAAGGCTCCGCGCCCTGGCTGGCGCGTGGGAGGCGGTCATCTTGTTCGGCGTCACCATCGGCGGGATCTATCTGGGGTTCTTCACCCCGACTGAGGCCGCCGCCGTTGGCGTGGCACTGGCGCTGCTGATCGGTTTTGCCATGCGCACGCTGACATTGCGCGCAATGCGCGATGCGGTGATCGAGACCACCGTCATTACCTCTGTCCTGTTTCTGGTGCTGCTGGGAGCGACGTTCTTTTCCTACTTCGTCGTCCAGGCACGCCTGCCGCAGATGATGGTGGGCTTTTTGAACGGCGCCGGGTTCACCCCCATGGCGGTGCTTATGGTGGTGATCGCGTTCTACATCATCGCCGGCATCGTGCTGGACGGGATCGGGCTCGTACTTGCCACCGTACCGATCATCTATCCCGTCATGATGGGCATGGGCTTCGATCCGGTATGGTTCGGCGTGCTTCTGGTGGTGCTGGTGGAGTTCGGTCTGCTGTCGCCGCCGGTGGGGATGAACCTGTTCGTGATGAAGACCGTGGCACCGGATCTGAGCTTTCGTGACATCTACGTGGGCGTGATGCCCTTCCTGTGCGCGCAGGGTGTGCTGATCGTCCTGCTGGTCGCCGCGCCGCAGGTCGCGCTGTGGCTGCCCGGTGTGCTCTACCCCTGATCCCGGCTGGGCGCCCCGCGCCTCGGGGCACCCGGACTTTCGTCAACAGCGCGGCACAGGCCGCCGAGGAGGGCCAATGGCCACACGCGACTTTCCCTTCGTGATCGACATGCATTCGCACATCCGGGTTGAAAGCATCTTCGATTTCATGGCGCAGCATCCGATTACTGCGACCGGCCCCGGCACGGACGACTGGTATGTGCCGAACTCCAGATCCAGCCAGAGCGCCGATCTGGTCAGGCGCGATTCCGACCGCAAGTCGGTCAGCACCGATCCGGCCGAACGGCTGCGCGCGCTGGACGAGCGCGGCGTCGATGTGCAGGTCATCAGCGTGAACTTTCCCAACACCTGCTTCTGGATGGAGCCCGAGCATGGTCTGACCGCCGCACGCATGGCGAATCATGCGGTTGCTGCCTTCTGCGCCTATGCGCCTGACAGGCTAGTCGGGATGGCTTCAGTTCCGATGCAGGACGCCAGTCTGGCAGCTGCCGAGCTTGAACGCTGCGTCAAGGACCTGGACTTCCGCGGTGCCTGGATCAACTCGCATGTCCGGGCACGGGATATCGGTGAGGAACAGTTCCGTCCGTTCTGGGCCAAGGCAGCCGAGCTTGGGGTGCCGGTCTTTGTCCATCCGCTGAACGCCGTGGATTTCGACAGGATGCGCAAGTTCTTCCTGTTCAACGCCATCGGCAACCCGCTCGAGGAAACTCTGGCAATGGCCTCGCTGATGTACGAGGGCATCATGGACGACTTTCCCGATCTGGATGTCGGCATCTGCCACGGCGGCGGCTATCTGCCCTACTACCCCGGCCGCGTCGACTATTGCTGGACCACCAATCGGGGGGATGCACAGGCACGGATGAAGCAGCCGCCGAGTGCCTATCTCGGTCGGTTCTTCTATGACACCAACACCTTTGACCGCGATGCCTTGCAAGTGCTGATTCGGCGCGCAGGCGTGTCGCAGGTCATGTATGGCTCGGACTGGCCCGCGATCCCCGAGAATTATCTGAACCATATCGCCGAAATGCCTGGCCTGTCCGACGAGGACAAGCAGCGCATCGTGTGGAAAAACGCAGCGGACCTGTTCCGCATCGCGCGTTGAGGGGGAAGAAGCGATGACCCTTCCTGGCGCCGACAGCGGCCTGCAGCGCGAAATCGATGCGTTCTGGGCCATCGACGATCATGCCCATCCCCTGCCGCTGGGGGTGGAGCTTGCGGGTGACCCGGAAGGGCCGATCCAGCCATACGACTATCCGCTGCCAAAGCGGCTGCGGCCAGACAACCCGGAGTATCTGGACGCCTGGGCCGCGCTCTGGGGCTATGATCACCGCGATTTCGACCCACGTCACCTGCGTGACCTCATGGAGCGCAAGGCCGCAGTGATGGTGGCGAAGGGCGCGGACTACAACAGCTGGGTGCTGGATCAGGTCAAGATGGAGGCGATGGTCAACATCAACATCGACCTGCATGACAGCCTGCCCCAAGCGCGCTTTCCGTGGTGCGCCCATTTTGAATGGCTGCTCTGGCCCTTCCCCTGCGATCCGATGCCGGGTGGCCCCACGCGGATGATGGTGCAGGCCATGACGGCGCGGCAGGGGGCGATGGGGCTGTCAGGGCCGCCGCAGACGCTGGATGCCTTTCTGGAGGATGTCGTGTTCGCCACCTTGGGGGCGATCAAGGATGCGGGCGGGGTCGGGATCAAGTTCAACACGCCCTACTACCGCGATCTTGCCTTTGGCGATCACCGGGTCGACGAGATCCGCAGCCTCTATGCGCGCGGTATCGCCGCGGCTGCGCTGCCCGCCGCAGATCACAAGGCCGTCCAGGACTTCATTTTCCGGGCGCTGGTGGTCGAGGCAGGACGCCTTGATCTGGGCGTTCAGATGCATACCGGCGTGGGCGTGCGGCGTCAGTTCCACGTGGCAGGCAGCAACCCGTTGTTGATGGAACCCGTGTTTCGCTCAGCTCCGAACACAAGGTTCATGTTGCTTCACGGTGGCTGGCCGTTCGTGAAGGAAACGGTGGCTCTGCTGGCCTACAGCAATGTCTATACCGAGTTTTCCTGCGCCGACATCTACCACTATCCCAGGACGCTGGCCCAGCAGATCCGCGAGACCCTGGAGTGGTTCCCCGAAAAGCTGATGTATGGCACCGATGCCTATTCCGACCGGGTGTTCGGGATGCTGTCGGGCCTGCCGCCCAAGGCAAACCCGCTGCATGGCTGGGAGGAAAAGGCCTGGATCATCGACCGCACCGGCAGGCAGGGTCTTGGCCTCGCCCTCAGCGGGATGATGCAGGACGGCCAGATTTCGGCGGCCGAGGCGGACAGGATGATCCGCGACGTGATGCGCAACACCGTGACAGGATTTCATAAGCTGCGGGTGTGAGCCTGCTTGCAGAAGGTAAAGGGCGATCCTTCGGTGCGCCCTTCGCCCGGTCAGTTCAGCACCGATCCGCCATCTACCGCGAGCGTCTGCCCCGAGATGAAATCGCTGTCGGCAGACAGAAAGAAGATCACAGCCCCGTTCAGATCCGATGGCACCTGGTCGCGCGGCAGGCAGCGGGTGGCGATGGAAGCCGCGCTATGCACTGCCGTGCTGTCGCCGCCCCACTCCATCACGCCCTCGCTGAGCGTGAAACCCGGCGCCACGCAGTTGACGCGGATACCATGCCGGCCAGTCTCGCGGGCGATGACACGGGTCAGCGCGATGACCGCCCCTTTGGAGGCCACGTAATGTGCCTTGCCGGGCGTGCCCTTGAAGGCCGTTCCCGACGAGATGTTCACGATCTTGCCATAGCCTTGCGCGCGCATCAGGGGCGTCACCGCGCGGCAGAATTCGAACACCCCGCGCACGTTGACCTGCATCACCATGTCAAACTCGTCGCTTTCGATCTGCTCGAACGGCTTGTTCTCTCCAAGCGAGGCAAACAGGGCAGCGTTGTTTACCAGCCCGTCGATGCGCCCGAACCAGCCTTGGGCACCGGCCACAAAACTTGCAACCGCCGCCCGGTCGGTCACGTCGCAGGCCATCCCCCATGCCGCGGCACCAAGGCTTTGCACCACCGGCGCGGGATCAAGCGTGTCGCAGATCGCAACCTGCCCCCCTTCGGCCACCACCGCGCGGGCATAGCTTTCGCCGATGCCCCTTGCTCCGCCGGTCACAATGACCGTGCGTCCCTCCAGTCGCCCCATGACGCCCTCCTTGTGATATGTTCAGACCGGCGCAAGCTTCAGCAAACGCTCGGCGTTGCCCTGCAGGATTTTGCGCCGGTCCTCGGTCGACAGACCGAGAACGGCCAGCGCGTCATAGGTGCTCTGGACCGGCGCAAAGGGCGCGTCGGTCGCAAACACCACATGATCCACTCCGAAGAAATCGACCCCCGCAAGAAGCCCGCTCCTGCCGCCGAACAGGGCGGTGTCGGCGTAAAAGTCGCGAAAATAGTCAGCATGGGGCCGTCGCAGCGATGGCAGCACCGCGGAATAGTCTTCATCCGAAGTGCGGCTGCCCAGAAAGCGCATTCCCCCGTCCAACCGCCCGTCCATCGCCGGGATCATCGCCCCCATGTGATGGGTGATGACCTTCAGCGTGGGATGGCGGTCGAACAGCCCCGAAAAAACCAGCCGTGCCATGGCGACCGAGGTCTCATAGGGCCAGCCAAGGCACCACCACATCTCAAGCCGGGATCTCGGTTCGCTGGCGTAGTCGGTCATCGCGGCGGTGCGGGCCGGATGCAGGAACACCGGCAGGTCATGCCGCGCCATCGCGGCGAAGACGGGCTCGAACTCTGGCAGATCCAGCGGGCGCCCCGCGACATTGGTGTAGATCTGCACGCCGCGCGCGCCGAGGCTTGTCACGGCGCGGTCAATCTCGGCCACAGCGGCGTCGGCATCCAGCAAGGACACGGCGGCGACAAAGGCGGCAAAACGGTCCGGATGGTTAGCCACCAGTTCAGCAAGCGCGTCATTGCCGATCCGGCAGATGGCGGCGGCAATATCGGGCGCGGCGATTTCCTCGGCAGGCGGGGAGGGGAGGCAGATCACCTGACGGTAATCTTGCAGGACATCCATCGCCCGAAAGCGCGCCTCCAGATTGGCAAGAGGCGCGATCGCGTTCAGGCGATCGGCGATTGCGCCCAGTCCGCTGGTACGGTCGGTCAAGGCGCGGAAATAGGGCTCCGGGAAGAAGTGAGTGAAAACATCAATGATCATGGCGCCCTTCCGCGAGGCCCGAGAGGGGCCGATGCCGTCATCCTATAAAAAATATTTTAACTTGAAAAGAGCATTTTTGTTGCCTACACCTGAGGATGTTCAAGAGGAGGATGTCCGATGCCCAAAGTGTTCAACCCACGTGTGGTTCAACTCGCCCATGTCGCAATGGCGGTGGCCGATATCGGCCGGGCGCAAGACCACTACGCTGCCGTTCTTGGGCTGCGCGCAACGGCGCGGTACGATGGGGCGGTGTTTCTGTCGGTCGGGGCGGCACATCACGATATCATCTTGCGCGCCGCTGATGAGAAGGCCTTCCTCGGGCTCGGCTATCAGTTGCCTCCGGATGCCGACCTGGGCGCATTCGTCCAAGATGTGCGTGCCTTCGGCCTTGCCGCCGACCGCAAAAGCGACAGCCACCCTGGCATCGCCGATCTGGTCGAGGTCGAGGGGCCGGGCGGGAACATGTTCCAGTTCTTCACCGCGGCTGACACTGGGCCGGGCTTCGGCACCCATGGCGTGGCGCCGCTGCGGCTTGGTCATGTCGCCGTGGTCTCGCCAGAGGCAGCGCGGCTGCGCAAGTTCTACGAGGACTTCCTCGGCTTCCACTATACCGACGATATCGGTGGTGTGGCTACCTTCCTGACCTGCAACCGTGACCACCACGTCGTCAATCTGGTCGGGCTGCCAGAGTCGCGCCTGCACCACATTGCCTTCGAACTCGCGGGCAATTCCGAACATGCAACGGCCTGCGACCGGCTGTCGTTGGCCGATGTCCCTACGCTCTGGGGCCCGGCGCGGCACTGCGCGGGACACAATCTTGCAGGGTATCACTATGATCCCGACCGCGTGATGATCGAGCTTTACACGCAGATGGACGTGTATCTGCCCGCGCTGAACCAGTTCGAGCCGCGCCCGTGGCACAAGCAGATGCCGCTGCGTCCGCAAAGCTGGCGGCCCGACCAGATGACCAACTGGGACACGGTCTACGGTTTTGATCTGGTCACGGCCTGACACGCAGCACGAAGAGGACACGCATCATGGCGGCGAAGCAAAAGACCATCATCACCTGCGCGATCACCGGGGCCATTCACACGCCAACGATGTCGGATGCACTGCCCTACACCGCCGACGACATCGCCGCGCAAGCCATAGCGGCGGCCGAGGCGGGGGCGGCTATCTTGCATCTTCACGCGCGGCGGCCCGCAGATGGCGGCGTGTCGATAGCGACCGAGCATTTTGCGGCGTTCCTGCCGCGTATCCGGCAGGCGACCGACGCGGTGGTCAACATCTCCACCGGGGGCAGCCTTACCCACACCGTTGCCGAACGCCTGGGCCCTGCACTGACCTTCTCGCCCGAGATGTGCTCGCTCAACATGGGGTCGATCAACTTTGCCTTCCACCCGCTGGCGCAGCGCCATACAGAGTGGAAGTTCGCATGGGAGCGGGACTACGTCGCCAATTCCGAGGGCAATATCTTCCGCAACACCTTCCGCGACATCCGCGAGGCCGCAGAGGCGTTGCGCCCCCATGACATCCGGTTCGAGCATGAATGTTATGACGTGGGGCACCTTTACAACCTGAAATTCGGGCTGGATCGGGGTTGGTTCACGGCGCCGGTCTTTGTGCAATTCGTTCTGGGCATCCTTGGCGGCATCGGTCCAGACATCGAGAACCTCGTTTTCATGAAGCAGACGGCCGACCGGCTTCTTGGCCCGAACTACCGCTGGTCGGTGCTGGGGGCCGGCGGGGCGCAAATGCCGCTGGCTCTGGCCGCGGCACAGATGGGGGGCAATGTCCGTGTCGGGCTGGAAGACTCGCTGCTGATCGGCCGCGGCAAGCTGGCGGCTTCAAACGCGGAACAGGTGCTCAAGATCCGCCACCATCTTGAAGGTATGGGTCATGAGATCGCCACGCCGGATGAGGCGCGCGAGATGCTGGCACTCAAGGGCGGGGACCGCGTCGGCTTCTGACCTGCTGCCCCGGGCTGATCAGTGCCGCGGGCCGTCGGCAAAGGGAATTCGTGAGTTCAGCAGTATCTCTGTCGTGCGGCGCAAGTGATCGGCCATGTGTTGCACGGCGCCCTGCGTATCGCGCGAGACGGCAGCCTTTGCTATGGCGTCATGTTCGGCAGAGATATCACGCCCCTGTTCGTCGAACGGACCTGACAGGCGGCGGTAGCGCTCGGATTGCAAGAACAGCTGCTCGCGCAGCCGGTGCCACCAGCTGTTGCCGCACAGTGAGGTGAGTTCCGCATGGAAGGCGTGGTGCAGCGAGTGGAATTTGCGCGCCTCCACCGATCCGGGGGAATAGATCGAGGGCTCCAGCGCACGCAACTGATGCTGCAGCGACATGAGCCGGCCCTCCCAGGCCACATCTCCCGCCGCGATCGTCTGGGCGAGGCAGCGGCATTCGATGTCGATCCTCACCTCTGTGAGGTCTTCAAGATCCTTGCGCGAAATCGGCGCCACCACGAAGCCGCGCTGCGGCTCGGCAAGCACGAGCCCCTCTGCCGTCAGGCGAGACAAAGCCTCGCGCACCGCGCCGGAACTGGCGTCCAGCTCCTTGCCAAGCTGATCGATTCGGAGCTTTTCACCGGGCGCATAGCGCGCCTCGATGATCGACGTCCGAAGCAGGTCGACGGTGCGGGCGGTCTGGCTCTTGTGGGTCTGCTGTTCCATGCGTTCTTCTTGCCAGAAACTCATATCTAGATCAAATATATATTTTTTATTGCATTGTATATGTTTTTGGGGAATGTTGTGGCATCGGAGCGGCAGATGGGGCCGCAGCTGGAGGACGACATGCGATTCATGACATTTCGCGCCCACGGGCAGCGGGGGCTTGCCATTTCGACCGACGAAGGGTGGGTCGGTCTGCTCGAGAGCGATCTGGGCTGGCCCGGCGACCTGGACGATATCGTTCGCAGTGGGGACTACAGCGCCACAGCCCGCGCCCTTGCCGGTGGATCGCCGGTCGACCCGGCGCAGGTGACGCCGGACCTGCCGCTGCGTCGGTCCAGCAAGGTCCTTTGCGTCGGGCTCAACTACATGGATCACGCCATGGAATCCAATATGGAGGTTCCCAGCTTTCCCACGGTCTTCGTGCGGTTCAACGGCAACCTCGTACCCCATGGCGGCGACCTCGTCCGCCCACGCGTGTCCGAGATGTTCGACTACGAGGGTGAGCTGGTCGCCGTGATCGGCAAGGCGGGCCGCGCCATCGCGCCGGAAGATGCCCTTGATCACGTCGCCGGATATACCGTTTTCAACGACGGTTCGATCCGCGACTACCAGTTGCGCACCAACCAGTGGACTGTCGGCAAGAACTTCGACAACACGGGCGCGATGGGGCCGGTATTCGTGACTGCCGACGCTTTGCCGGCCGGCGCCAGCGGCCTGCGGATCCAGACCCGGCTGAATGGCGAAGTTCTTCAGGATTCGCGCACTGATCGGCTGATCTTCTCAGTCGCCGATCTTGTCTCGAAACTGAGCATTGCGATGACGCTGGAACCGGGCGACCTGATCGTCACGGGGACCCCGGCGGGCGTTGGTTTCGCGCGCGAGCCCAAGGTGATGATGAAACCCGGCGACATCTGCGAGGTTGAGATCGAGGGGATCGGCTTGCTGCGCAACACTGTTGTGGCCGAAGCGTAGGGACCGGGGAAGCGACATGACCAGATCGGAAACCGATGTGCTGATCATCGGTGCCGGGCCCTCGGGCCTTGCCCTAGCGACCGAGCTTATTGCGCGTGGCCGCCGCGTTCACATCGTGGAGCGGAATGACCGCACTGGCGTGCAACCCCGGGCCAAGACGACCAACGTGCGCACCATGACGCATATGCGCCGCTGGGGGCTTGCAGGCGAGGTGCGCAACCGCTCGCCGCTGGCTCCGAGCTATCCGCGCCGGGTTCTGTACCAGACCGGCCTGTTCGACCCGCCGATCTTCAGCTTCGACGATGCGTTCTGCGCCACTCCCGGCCAGCGGGATGCGTTCCCCGAGCATGCCGAATTCGTTCCACAGTATGTGATCGAAGGCATTCTCGCCGAACACGTCGCTGCGCAACCGCTGGCGAGGCTCGAATTTGCCTGCGAGTTGGTCGAATTCGAGCAGGCAGGATCTGCTCATGTCTCCGCCCTTGTGCGCCGGTCCGACGGCACCGAGGGCCGGATCGACGCCCGTTACATCGTCGGGGCGGATGGCGGGCGCAGCACCGTGCGCCGCCAGTTGGGCATCGGCATGACCGGCACCCGCGACATCGCATCCTTCGTTACCCTGATCCTGCGGATACCGGGGCTGACCGATGCGCCGGGCCTTCACCATGCACTGTTCCACTGGATAGTTAGGCGTGACGCGACCTGCATCATCGGCCCGCTTGATCAGGGTGATCTGTGGTATTTCTCGCGGCTGGCCGACCGTGGCACCGAAACCGAAGATGTGTTGCAGATCGTCCGGCGTGCTATCGGCCGCGATGTAGAGATCGAGGTCGTCGCACGCGACAACTGGGTCACCCACAGCCTGCTCGCCGAACGCTACCGCGACGGCCGGGCCTTCCTGATCGGGGACGCCTGCCACCTGCACTCTCCCTTCGGTGGACACGGGATGAACCTCGGGATCGGGGATGCCGTTGACCTGGGGTGGAAGCTGGCGGCAATCCTGGACGGCTGGGGCACCGAGAGCCTGCTGGACAGCTATGGCATTGAGCGTGGGCAAGCGCACCGCGCCGTGATCGACAGTTCTACGCGCAACGCAACATTCCTGTCGGAGCAGTTCGCCGATCCCGCTCTGTCAGAGGATGGTCCAGAGGGCGAGGTCGCGCGGGCCCGGGCGGCGGATGAGATCGAGGCGTTGAAAGCGCCAGAGTTCCGCTCGCTCGGGCTGGTGCTGGGCTATCGATATATGGACTCGCCCGCACTTGCCCCGACGGAACCGGCCGGCCCGGTGGAGGAAACGCGCTACACCCCCTGCGCAATGCCGGGCCATGTCGCCCCCCATGCCTGGGGAGCAGATGGGGCCTCGCTCTATGACAACCTCGGAAAGGGGTTCTCGCTGCTGGTCATGGCAGAAGGGCATAATCCGGCAGAGCTGCGCAGCGCTGCCGCCCGACATGGCGTCCCGCTCGATGTCCTGCTTCTGGCGGACCCGGCGCTGCGCACCCTCTACGGCGTCGACCTTGCCCTGATCCGACCTGATCAGCACATTGCCTGGGCCGGAAATACCCTGGCCGCAGCCGACAAGCTGGTGGCGATCATGCGCGGTGAAGCCAAGGGCAGGACGCCGTCGATAGCCTGACGGAACGGATATATCTCCAGCGGGCAGGCGGGCCTCGGGAGGAGTGCAAATGCAAACGGGAGGAAGGTCATGTCACACGATATCAGGAACCTGGCGGGAGGGGGCGGGCTGGTGCTGTTCGGGCTGGTGTTTGCGGGCGATGCCGCCTTGCGCAACGAGATAGGGACCCTGCGCCAGATTGGCCCAGGGTTGTTCCCGCTGATCGTCGGCTCGCTGCTTGTGGTATTCGGTCTGATCATTGCCGTGCCGGCACTGGGGCGAGGCGGCGCGCGGTTCAACCTGCGCCTGCGCGAGCCGCTCTTCGCGCTTGGCGGTGTTGCCAGCTTTGCAGTGCTGATCGGGCCCTTCGGGCTTTTCCCCGCCATCATCAGCACGGTCTTCATCTCGGCACGCGCCGACAAGGACTACCGGCCTGTCAGTCTCGCGGTGATGGCCGCCTTGCTGTGCGTCACGGCCTGGCTGACCTTTCGCGTCGGCCTAGGCCTGCCCCTGACCCTGGCACGGTGGCCCTTCTGATGACCCTTCTGTCCAACATGACCCTCGGTCTCGAGACGGCGCTGTCGCTGACCAACATCTGGTATTGCTTCCTCGGCGTGTTCCTGGGAACGCTGATCGGTGTCATCCCCGGCATCGGCGCGCTGGCTGCGATGTCGATGCTGTTTCCCATCACCTTCTATCTGGAGCCGACGACCGCGCTGATCATGCTGGCCGGTATCTGGTATGGGACCGCCTATGGCGGCAGCATCGCGTCGATCATGCTCAACCTGCCCGGCACGCCTGCAAGCGCGGTGACCTGCATCGACGGCTATCCCATGTCGCGGCAGGGCCGGGGCGGCGTGGCCCTGCTGATGACCACCGCATCCTCGTTCATCGGGGGATCGATCGGCGTGCTGGTGGTCATGCTGTTCGCGCCGGTCATAGCCGGATATGCGCTGCGCTTTGGTCCCGCCGACTACTTTTCGCTGATGGTGCTGGGGCTGGTCGCCGCGTCCAGCGTTTCGGACGGGTCCGCCATAAAGGGTCTGGCGATGGTGCTGCTTGGCATCGCGCTTGGGTCGATTGGCACGGATGTCTACACCGGCGCCTATCGCTTCACCTTCAACATGATCGAACTCAGCGACGGGATCAGTCTCGTTGCCCTTGCGATGGGGGTGTTCGGCATCGCCGAGGTGATCTCGTCAGTCGGCCGCGTGGATGGCGGGTCGGTAGACCGTAACAGCGCACGGTGGAGCGCGATGCGCCCGACGCGGGACGATGTCCGCCGCTCGTGGATGCCGACGCTGCGAGGCTCGGCCATCGGGTCCTTCTTCGGCACGCTGCCGGGTATCGGGCCGACGATTGCCTCCTTCATGTCCTACGCCGTCGAGAAAAAGATCGCCAAGGAGCCTTCCCGGTTCGGTAACGGCGCCATCGAGGGCGTCGTTTCGCCAGAGGCTGCAAACAACGCGGCCGATCAGACGGCGTTCATCCCGACGCTTGCGCTTGGCATCCCGGGCAGCGCGACGATGGCGCTGATCCTGGGGGTGATGATGACGCATGGTGTTTCACCGGGGCCGCGGCTCATGACGGACCATCCCAGCCTGTTCTGGGGATTGATCATGAGCTTCTGGATCGGCAATGTCCTGCTGGTCCTTCTGAATGCCCCGCTGGTCGGAATGTGGGTCCGGCTTCTGCTGATCCCCTACCGGCTGCTGTTCCCGGCGGTGATCGTGTTTGTCTGCATCGGGACCTACACTGTCCACAACAGCAGCTTCGACGTCTGGATGGTGGTGCTGTTCGGCCTGTTCGGCTACCTCATGCGCTCTATGGGTTGGCCCGCGGCCCCGCTGTTGCTGGGATTCGTGCTGGGTCCTTTGCTGGAAGAGCATTTCCGCCGGGCGCTTTTGATGTCGCGCGGCGACCTGACCACGTTCGTCGCCAACCCGATCAGTGCAAGTGTTCTTGCCGTGACGGGCCTGATCTTGCTTTTCAGCCTGCGCGCGGCCTGGAAAGGCAAGCGCGTTGCGGATTTGCCCGACTGACAAGGCCCTGCCGATCCGCCATTCTGGCGCAGTCTGAGGCCGTCTGAACAGGGCAGGAGGGGCGGGCGTGAAGCTGAGCCAGCTGCGCGACATCGTGGCAATCGCAGAGCGGGGCAGCCTGCGCGCGGCGAGCCGGCAACTAGGTGTCGCGCAACCGGCCCTGACCCGCAGCGTGCAGGATCTGGAGCGTCAACTTGGCACGGTCCTGTTTGACCGCCAATCGCGCGGCATGGTGCCGACCCCGGCGGGCTCGCTGTTCGTCGGCCGGGCGCGGGCGGTGCTGGCCGACCTGCGCCGCGCCGAAGAGGAGATTGCGCAGATCAGTGGCGGCACAGGGGGCAGTGTCGCGGTGGGGCTCTCGGCGGTTCCGCATTTCGCGATCCTGCCCAAGGTGCTGGCACCGTTCGGGCGCCGATACCGGGACCTGTCACTGAACCTGATCGAGGGCGTCTACCCGACCCTCGAGGCGCGCCTGCGTGATGGCAGCGTCGATTTCTACGTCGGGCCAAGTCCCGAGCAGGCGGTTCATCCCGACCTTCTGGAAGAGCCGCTGTTCTACAACAATCGTGTCATTCTGGCGCGGCGCGGACATCCGCTGGCGGATGCGCGGTCCCTGGCCGATCTGGCCGATGCGGAATGGGCGACCACCTCTGTCACCCTTGCGACCGAGCGCGAGTTGCATCACCTGTTCGTGCGGCAGGGAATGGCGCCGCCGCGGCTGCGCATCCGCACGCAGACTGCCCTGTCATTGCTGATTGCCGTCGCCTACTCCGACGTTCTGGCGCTGACACCCGCGCAATGGACGAGCTTCCCGCTCTTTGCCGGTGTTGTCGTCTCGCTGCCGATCGCAGAGCCCCTGCCTCCAGCGAAGATCGTCGTCGTCCGCCGCAGCGGGCTTACCCTGACACCCGCGGCCGAATACCTTCTGGACCTCATTCGGAAGGTCCGCCCTGAGGGTTGAGGAGTGATGCCGTTTGGGTATCGACAAATGCAAGCTGTCATCTTTTTCGTATCGCCTGCGACCGCTATCCTTGCTCGATCACGGAGTGCGCCCGACACCCTTTGGAGGAGGGCTCGAGCGCACGAAACCCAGGGAGGACGACATGGTCACGAGACGATCCATTCTTCAGGCCGGCATTGCCGGCGGTGCTGCGCTGTTTAGCGGGCTGCCGAGTGCTGTTCTGGCACAGGGCACCTATCCCGCGCGCGCTGTGAAGATCATCGTGCCGGTATCGCCGGGCGGGCTGGCGGATATCATCGCGCGGACGGCGGCAGAGCGGATGCAGGCCCGATCCGGTCAGACCTTTGTCGTCGATTACGTCGTCGGAGCGGGTGGCTCGGTCGGCACGCAGGCCATGATCCGAGCCGAACCCGACGGGTATACGCTTTCTTTGGTCACCGAAACGCTGCTTCTTGTGAACCCGCATCTGTACCCGAACATCGATTACAGCTTTGCCGATGTCGCGCCTGTGGGGATCGTCGCCACTGCACCGCTTCTGATCCTCGTGCCACAGCAGTCGCCCGTACGCACGCTTGAGGATCTGATTTCCAACGCGAGGGAGGCCCCCGGCTCGCTCACCTATGGCTCCTCCGGGCCCGGGACGATGCCGCATCTTGTCATGCATCTGCTGTGCAAGGAGGCCGGGATAGAGATGCTGCACATTCCCTATGGCGGCGGCGGCGCAAGTGTCACCGATCTGACCGCGGGGCGTCTTGACGCGCTGGCGGCGGGCGCCGCGCTTGTGGCGGGGTCGCTGGGTGATGGCAGCCCCCTGCGCGCCATCGCCGTATCGGGGGCAGAGCGGCTACCGGACTTCCCTGACGTGCCGCCCGTCGCAGAGTCCGGACTGCCGGGCTTCGGCGTCAGCGCATGGTGGGGACTGGCGGCACCGGCCGGCACTCCGCCTGACATCGTCGCTCAGCTCAATGAATGGCTGTCGCTTGATGGAAGCTCGGAGGCAGAGCTTGCGCGGCTGAGCGAGGCGCATCTCGATCCCACCTTCATCGGCGCAACCGCAATGACCGACTCGCTCGCGGCCGAGGCTCCAAGGTGGGAACGCATCGTCTCTGAGCTCGATATCAACCAGGGCTGAGACCGGAGCCAAGACCCGCCGCGAGGGGTGACACGATCACACCTTGCGGCCGGTTGAAGCGGTCAAGGCTGCACGGACTCTGCATTCAGCCGGTAGGCCCGTGGCGGGTAGCCCATGACCCGTTTGAAGGCGGTGCTGAAGGCGCTTTCGGATTCGTAGCCCAGTTCGGGCGCAATTGTGGAAACGGGATCGGTCGAGGTTTCCAATCGCTCGGCCGCCAGCAGCATCCGCCAGCGCGTGATGTATTCCATCGGCGTTTCGCCCAGCTTCTCGCGGAACCGATGGGCAAAGACCGACCGGGACATCCCCACATGGTGGGCGAGTTCATGCAGGGTCCAGCGCCGGGCAGGCTCGGCATGGATCGCGGCAAAGACGGCACCGATCTGCCGGTCGGCAAGGGCGGCGAACCAGCCCACTTCGGCGCCGCTCTGGCTGGCCAGATGAAGACGCAGGGCCTGCACCAGCATCATATGTGCAAGATGCTGGGCGATCAGGGATCCGCCGGGTTGGCCCGCGCTCATTTCCTGGCGCATCCGCTCCACCGACCAGCGCAGTGCTTCCTGCTCTTTCTCGCAGCGCAGATGCACGACCTGCGGCAGCATCTTCAGCAGCACCCCGGCATTGCGACCGCTGACGGTAAAGCGGCTGCCGGCCATGAACAGGTCACCGCCGCCATTGATCGTCACCACGCCGCCGGGTCTCGAGGGCGGAAAGGCCGTCTTCGCATCGCGCGGTTCCAGCGCCGAGTCGCTGGTCAGCGTGAACGGTCGCCCGCTTGGCAGCACGAAGCATTCGCCAGCCTGCAGACGAATGGGCGCGCTCGCACCCTCGACATCCAGCCAGCACCCGCCCGAGAGCACGGCATAGCATTTCATCACATCGTTGCGGATGGCGAAGCGCAGCGACCAGTCCCCGCCGGCGTCGAAGCCCGAGGAGACGTGGCTCTTGGGCTTGAGCAGGGCGAGCACATCGGAAAGAGGATCCATCATTGGCCTTCTTGAGACGATCACGAAACTATCGGGGACTTCAGCGTATGGATCGTGCTGATACGGCGGCCTATCGTCAACCGCAGACGAGACAGGTCACACGAGGAAGTGAGCATGATGATGAAGGTGGTGGGACGCGGTCTGCTGGCCGGAGCGGGCCTTGTTTTCGCGTTGAGCGGGGTGGTGGGGGCGCATCACGGCGTGACCGGCCAGTATGACGCCTCGGTGCCGATCGTGCTCAGCGGGACGGTGACGGCCGCAACTTTCGCGCCGCCGCATCCGGTGCTGACCATCCGGACAGGTAGCGCCGAGTTGCCCGCCTTCGAGCTGGGCCGGTCGCAGGAATATTACGGCCCTGCCGTTGTTCGCCCCGAAGACGTCGGGACCGACCGCGAGGTGGAGCTGTCGCCGGTGCGCATGTTCTACGACCTTGCCGGCCAGGTAGAGGTGGGCGACCAGATCACCATTCTCGCCCTGCGCAACTGCCTGCCGCCGCATCAGTTGCGCAGCAGCTGGCTGCGGCTGAGCGATGGCGAGGTTATCTCGCATCCCGGAGATTGGGCGCCGGGGGTCGATGGATGCAGCTGACGGCGATCTTCCAGGGGATCGAAACCTCCCAGCTGGTCCGGCTTGTCGCCACCCTGCCGGGGCTCTATCCGGCCCTCTCGGCGATGCACATCCTCGGGATCGGCCTGCTTGTCGGCTCCATCGTCACGGTAGACCTGCGGCTGTTGCGCGTCCTTGGCACCGCGCTTGACAGCGCCCTTCCGTGGCTGGTGCGTCTGGCGCTTTCGGGCTTCGCAATCGCCGCGCTGACGGGGGTGTTCCTGGCGTCGGTGCGCATTGGCACCTACGCCCAGAACGCGGCTTTCCTGACCAAGATGGGGATCCTGACGGCTGCAGGAGCGAATGCCCTCATCCTGAGGCTGGCCATGGGATCGGCCGACATCACCCCCGCACTCGGGCGGCGGCACGGGATGGTGGCAGCCGGGCTGTCCCTCGCCCTCTGGCCCGCCGCGGTCTTCGCCGGACGCTGGATCGCGTTTGTCTGAATGTGCCTGCACCCACACCTCCACAGGAGCCTTGATGGACAAGACATCCCTTCGATCTGAACCGAGCCGGCGCTGGCTGTTGCAAGGTGCGGCCCTTTGCATGGCCGGGCTCATCTCCCCCGTCGCCCGGCCCGCGCGGGCGCAGTCGCAGGATCTGCCGGCCTTGCTGGAGGATGCGGCACGGCTCGCACCCCTGCGCACGATCATCATCGCCCGGGATGGCGAGATCCTGGCCGAACGCGGGTTTCGCGGCCATTCCACGGCGGCACCTACCAACATCAAATCGGCGTCGAAGCCGGTCGTCGGCGCCCTGACCGGGATCGCGGTCGCGCAGGGGTTGCTGCAAGGGCCCGCCCAGCCCATCGCCCCGCTGCTGGCCGATGCCCTGCCCGAGGCCGCAGATCCGCGTCTGGGCCAGATCACCATCGGCAATCTTCTGACCATGCAGGCCGGGCTGCGGCCGGTGTCGGGCGCAGAGTACGGCCGCTGGGTTTCCAGCCGCAACTGGGTGGAAGCCGCGCTGTCGCAGCCCTTCGCGGATGATCCGGGCGCAGGGATGCTGTATTCGACCGGCTCCACGCACCTGCTGTCGGCAATCCTGACAAGGGTCAGCGGGCGCCCGACGCTTGACCTGGCGCGCGACTGGCTGGGCGGTGTGGACGGCTTCGCCATTGCCGATTGGGCGCGCGACCCCCAGGGCATCTATCTGGGCGGCAACGAGATGGCGATGACCCCGCGCGCGCTGCTGGCCTTTGGCGAGCTGTTTCGCAATGGCGGCGCCACCGCGGATGGCACTCAGATCGTGCCCGCCGGTTGGGTGGCCCAATCCTGGACCCCCCACACAAGGTCGGTCTGGAGCGGGGACGGCTACGGCTATGGCTGGTTCCTGCGCGAGATGGCGGGCGAGCAGATTCGCTATGCCTGGGGCTATGGCGGCCAGATGCTCTACGTCGTGCCCCGGCTGGGGCTTACGGTCGTGATGACCTCGGACTCCGCACCGCGCCCCACCACCATCACCGACCGCGACAACCTCCACGCGCTCAGCGCCGCGATCATCGCGGCGATGCGGCCTGCGTAGGGCACGACCCCAAAGGACCATTCTCATGCACATGACCGGCAACACCATTCTTGTCACCGGCGCGACCAGCGGCATCGGCAGGGCGCTGGCCGAAGAGTTCCACGCCCGCGGCAACCAAGTGATCGCCACCGGCCGCCGACAGCACATGCTTGACGAGATGATGGCGGCCAATCCGGGCCTGCTCGGCTACACGCTCGATGTGGACGACCGCGCGGCGATCGGCGACTTCGCGCGCAAGGTGATTGTAGATCATCCGGCACTGAACGTGCTGATCAACAATGCCGGCATCTCGCGCGCAGAAGACATGGCGGTCAGCCAGCCCGACATTGAAACCGCTCAGGCGATCTTGCGCACGAACGTGGGTGCGGTGATCGACATCACGCTGGCGCTGCTGCCGCATCTGCGCAGGCAGGCGTCGGCCTGCGTGATGGCCACGACATCGGGCCTCGCCTTCGTGCCGCGTGCCCATTATCCGACCTACTGCGCCAGCAAGGCCTTCCTGCATTCGTGGCTGCAATCGCTGCGGAGCCAGTTGCAGGGCGGCGTCGAGGTGCTGGAGCTGGCGCCGCCCTATGTGCAGACCGAACTGGGAGGCCCCTCGCAGGCGGACGACCCGGCAGCGATGCCGCTGGCCGACTTCATCGCCGAGGTCATGCATCTTCTGACCGAAGGCAAAACGCCGGATGGCGAGGTTCTTGTCGCGCGCGTACGCTCCCTGCGCACCGCTGCGCAGAAGGGCCAGTACCGCGAGATCTATGCCCTGCTGAATGCCGACCCCTGACCCGGGGGATCACGTTTTCGCGCAACCTCCGCCCCGGGATTTTGGCCAAGCATTTCCGGACGTCGGCGGATGGGGGGCAGGGGGGTATCGCGCTAGCATCAACGGGACTACTCGCCCCGCGCGGGCGAGCATCACCAAAGCAACGGTTTCACCGAGGTTCCGGGGCTTCCCCCCCCCGGGGCGGCGGGGAAGCCTGGTCCGCTGGACCGCGCCCTCGGGCTCTTGGTTCCGGGGGCCGTACCCATCCTCACGACAGGAAATACAGCATGACCCGTTTCACAATAAATGACCGCGAGGTCGAAATCGACGCCCCGGGCGATACGCCGCTGCTTTGGGTGATCCGCGACCAGATCGGGCTGAAGGGCACGAAATTCTCCTGCGGCATCGCGCAATGCGGGGCCTGCATGGTGCATGTCGACGGGCAGCCCGTCCCCTCGTGCCAGACATGGCTCGAGGATGTCGAGGGCCGCCACGTCACCACCATCGAGGGCCTGTCACCGGATCGCAGCCACCCGTTGCAAAAGGCCTGGATCGCCGAGCAGGTGCCGCAATGCGGCTACTGCCAGTCGGGACAGATCATGCAGGCCGCCGCGCTGCTGGCGCAGACACCGAACCCCACTCGGGACGAGATCGTGGCCCATATGGACGGCAATATCTGCCGCTGTGGCACCTATCCCCGGATCATCCGCGCCATCGAGCGCGCCGCACAGGAGGGCTGAACCATGACCATCCTCACATCTGCACGCCGCACCGTCCTGTCCCGGCGCAGTTTTCTTGTCTCGTTCGGGGCAGCCTCGGTGGGGATTGCCTTCGGCGGCTTGCCGGGCCGCGCCTTCGGCGCCACGATTGTCGATGCGGCAGGCGCCGGCCACCAAGTGAACGCCTGGGTCACGCTGGCGGATGATGGCTCGGTGACGCTGGTTTCCCCCTCGGCCGAGATGGGGCAGGGCGTGCTGACGGCCAGCCCGCTGATCATCGCCGAAGACATGGATGCCGACTGGAACCGGGTCCGGGTGCTTCAGGCGCCTGCCGACATGGCCTATGGCAATCCGATCTTCGGCGGGGTGCAGGTCACCGGCGGCAGCGCCACCGTGCCGGGCTACTACCAGATCCTGCGCCTTGCCGGGGCCCAGACGCGGCTTGTGCTTCTGGGCATGGCGGCGCGGCTGCTGGATGTGCCGGCAGGCACGCTGCGCACCGACATGCACCGCGTCATCCATGACGGCTCGGGCCGCAGCCTCGATTATGGCGAGATCGTCTCTCGCGCCGAGTTGCCCGATCCGATCCCCGAAGCGACCGAGGCGCATTTGAAGCCGGCAGCCGAGTTTCGCTACGTCGGCACGCAGGCGGTCCCGCGGATCGATATGCCATCGAAGGTCGATGGCAGCGCGGTCTATGGTATCGACATCGAATTGCCCGGCATGCTGCACGGAATCGTTCTGCGCCCGGCCGTCCAGGGGGAAACGCCCGTCTCGGTCGATGATGCAGCCGCGCTTGCCATTGCCGGGGTTCGGCGCGTGGTGGGTTTGCCCTACGGCGTCGGCATCATCGGCGACAGCGTCATGGCGATCCGCGCTGCCCGCGAGGTGCTGTCGGTCGAATGGACGAGTTCCGCCCGCGCCCGGAGCTACAGCTCGGACCGGATGCTGGAGAGCTACCGTCAGATCGGGCAGGACCTGTCGGTGACGGGCGGCATTGCGCTGGACGACGGCGATGCCCTGACGGCGCTGGACGGGGCAAGCCGTTTGGTGCAGGCCGACTATCTGATCGACCATGTCTATCACGCCACGATGGAGCCGATGGTCGCCACCGCGCAGGTGGAGGGCGAGCGCGCGACGATCTGGGCTCCGACCCAAGCGCAGTCACTCACAACCTGGGTCGCCGCCGGCATCCTCGGGATCCCGCCCGAGAATGTGACGCTGATCACCACGCTTCTGGGCGGCGGCCTTGGCCGCAAGGCCGAGGGCGACTTCATCGAAGACGCGGTGAACCTGGCGCGCGAGGTGCCGGGCCGGCCGGTCAAGGTGGTCTGGACGCGCGAGGACGACGTCCGCCACGGCAAGTTCCGCCCGCTTGTTGCGACTCATGCCCGGATCGCCGTGGACGAGGAGGGCCGCATCGCGGCTTGGCATCACCGGCTGGTCGCGGATTCGATCTATGCCCGCTGGTTTCCCGATGGCTTTGCCGAGTCCGGCGGCATGGACGATGTGGTCTATGGCGGGCTTGAGAACGGCTACAGCCTCGGGGCGCATCGCACCGAGTATCTGCGGCAGGACAGCGGCGTGGATGTCAGCTTCTTCCGCGGCACCGCCGAAGGCTATACCAAGTTCGCGGTGGAATGCCTGATGGACGAGGCCGCGGCGTTGGCCGGGCAAGACCCTCTGGCGTTTCGTCGGGCCCATCTTGCACATGATGGCCGGGCGCTGGCCGTGCTGTCATCGGTGGCCGAGATGGCGGGCTGGGACCAGCCGCGCGGGCCGGGCCGGGCCCTGGGCCTCGCCTATTCCCATTCCTTCGGCGGTCACTGCGCGCAGATCGCCGAAGTGTCGCTGGATCAGGGCAGCGGGGTGATCACCGTGCACCAGGTCTGGTGTGCCATCGATCCGGGCATCGCGATCCAGCCGCTGAACATCGAGGCGCAGATCTCCGGCGCGATCGTGCAAGGGCTCGGTGCGGCGCTTTACGAGCAGATCAACATCGTGGAAGGCGCGGTGCAAGAGAGCAACCTGGACAGCTACCGCGTGATGCGCATGTCCGATACGCCGCCGATCATCGTCCATGTGATGGCGACCGACAATGCGCCGGCAGGGATTGGCGAGACGGGTGTTCCGCCGGTCGCACCGGCAATCGCCAACGCCTTGGCCCGCCTGACCGGCGGTGTGCGGCTGCGGCACATGCCCTTCCTGCCGGGCCGCGTTCTGGCGGCGCTGGGCCGGTAGGTCTCGGCCGCTGTCCGTTCAAGCTGCCGCGGCAAGATAGGCGCGCGACATCCGCAGAAGTTGCTCGCGAAAGACTGGCAACCGTTCGATTGTGCCATCCGCCTCAAAGATCTGGCGGGTTCCGCCTGTCACCACCGCAACCCAGCTGAACACCACGCCGTCCAGATCGTCGGACCGCGAGTCCGGCGCGCTTTCCAGCAGATCGCGCGCCGCGACCGTCAGCCGCGCTATCATTCTTGTCCCAAGGTCCTTCATGTCCAGCTCGGTCGAGGCATGATACAGCGCCCGCGACGCCTCAGGGTTGCCGATTTTGGCGTCGATATAGGCGTTGACGAAAACGTCGGCGCAGTGGTCCAGCGGGCAGCCCCGATGCGCCGCGCAGGCCTCCTCTACCGCTGTTGCGGCCCGGTCCAGATGCCGGTCGACAAGCGCGTAGAGCAATGCCTCCTTCCCCGGAAAGTACTGGTACAGCGTGCCGATAGACACGCCGGCCCGCTCCACCACCCGGTTTGTGGTCAGCGCCCGCGTCCCCCCGCGCAGCAAAACCTGAATGGTCGCCTCGAAAATAGCCTCAACCGTCGCCTGCGACCGCGCCTGCGCCGGTTGTTTGCGGGATTTTAGGCGCAGGGGGACGGGCGCTGTCATATGCGAGTAATTCATCTGAGCTTTTGCTCATATATTCTTCATATGCTTAACAACGCAAGAGGTTGATCATGGCAGACCAGACGAACCACCCCGCCCGCACTGCGCTCGAGGTCGCGCAGGACTACATCCGGTGCATAGAAACCGGCGACCGCGACGGCATTGCCCGCAGCCTTGCTGAGGATGTGAAGCAGATCTTCCCGATCTCATCCGAAGCGACCGGTGAGCCGCAGGGGATCTTCGTCGGCAAGGCCGATGTCGTCGACTATACCTACGGGCTGTTCCGCAAGTTTAGCGGGCTGCGCTGGCCGAACCCGGACTGGACCCTGTCGGAAGATGGCCGCCGCGCCTTCCTTGAAGGCCGGGGCGAGGCGACCGTCACCCATTCCGGGGCGCCGTACAGCAACGTGTATGTCACCCGCTTCGACGTCGAAGACGGCCTGATCGTGCGGATCGCGGAATATGCCAATGCAACGCTGTATGTATCGATGGGCATCGAACCGACGGAAACCGAGATGCGCGCGGTGGAACGCGTGCGTAGGGCCTGACCTGTTCGCAAGGGGCGCAGGCGGCGTCGCAGCTTGCGCTTCTCATCCCCGAGGTAAAGGCTGGGACGGTGCGAACACCCGTTCGGCCGCGGGCCCAATGACACCCCGATGTCCGGGCTGTCCCAGGGGGCGCAATGTTGGCGCAATGCTGGCAGGATCATCTCGGACAGGGGCGAGGTCATGAGAATCCTGATAGTCGAAGATGAAGCGGAATTGGGCCAGATGCTGAGCGCGTCGCTGGGGCGCCATGGCATCGTGGTCGATCTTGCACAAACGCTGGTCATCGCCGGCGAGGCGATCCGGGATTGCGATTATGCTGCCATCGTGCTGGACCGGAACCTGCCCGATGGCGACGGCCTTGCCCTGATCCCGCAGATCCGCGCGAGGCCTGTGCAAAGCCCGGTGATCGTGCTGTCCGCCCGCGGTTCGCTGGATCACCGGGTGGAGGGGCTTGACGCCGGCGCCGACGATTACCTTGCCAAGCCCTTCGCGCTGGACGAGCTGCTGGCGCGCCTGCGCGCGCTCCTGCGCCGCCCCGCGATGCTGAGCAGCCAGCGCATGACGGTGGGGCGACTGGCCTTCGACCTCGACCATCGGTCCGCCGAGGTGGATGGCAGGGCGCTGGACCTGCCCCGGCGCGAGCTGCTGGTGCTGGAGGCGCTGCTGCGCCGGACCGGCCGCGTCGTGGCCCGGCGCGCGCTGGAGGAGGCGGTCTACGGCTATGACGACGAAATCGCCTCGAACTCGCTCGATGCCCATGTCTCGCGGCTGCGACGCAAGCTGGGTCCCGCCGGGGTGGAAATCCACACGATCCGCGGGATCGGCTATCTTTTGCGTCCCGTCGAATGAAAGGCCTCGCCGGTTCCCTGCGCGCGCGCCTCGTCTGGCACCTGGTGAAGCTGCAGCTTGTGGCGTTGACCGTCTTTGTCATCGTCATCGTGATCCCGCCTGCCGACAGCAGGGGGGAACGGCGGCTGGATGATGCCGTGCTGCAGCGGATTGCCGGGAGCCTGATCCTTGAGGATGGCGGGCTTGCGCTGCAGCCCGATGGCGCGCTTGGCGCCCTGATGGCCGAGCATCCGGGCTTCTGGTTCTATGCCAGCAATGCAAGGGGCAGCACCGCCCGCCACGGCCCGATCCCCGAGCGGGTGGAGCAGATCTTCGACCGGCTTGAAACCGTGACACAGCTCAAGCTGCGCTGGCAGGGGACCGAGCCTGAGCTCGATCTGATTGCCGAACGCATGGCCAGCCCCGCCGGCATGGTCACCATCGTCAGCGGCGGCGGCCCGAAGATCCTGCCGATCTTCGACCTGTTCAACACCGTCCGCGGATATTACGTCAGCCTTGTGCTGCTGCTGGGGGCCGTCACGGTTGCGGCCCTGCCCTGGATCGTGCGGCGCGCCCTGCGCGGCCTGTCCAGCGTCGAGGCAGAGGCGCGGCGGATCGACATCGACCAGCCCGGAACGCGGCTGAACGAGGCCGATGTTCCCGCCGAACTGCATGCGCTGGTGCGGGCGTTCAACGGCGCGCTGGCGCGGCTGGATGAGGGGCTGGACAGGCGGCAGCGTTTCTTGGCCGCCGCCGCGCATGAGCTGCGCACGCCCATCGCCATCCTCACGACCCGGATCGAGATGATGGCCCCCGGGGCAGAGCGCAACCGGCTGCTGATGGATGTGTCGCGGCTGGCGCTGCTTGCCGATCAGCTTCTGGACAGGCAGCGGCTGCTTGGCGAGCCGCTTCCGGCAGAGACCGTGGATCTTGCCGAGGTCGCGGGCGATGCCATTGCCGACATCGCGCCTCTGGCCATCGGGGCCGAGTGCGAGCTGTCCTTCGAGGGGCCCGCGGTTCCGGTGCAGATCCGCGCGGACCGGCAGGCAATTGCGCGGGTGGTGACGAACCTTCTGCACAATGCCATCGTCCATGGCGGGCCCGGCACGGTGATCGAGGTCGAGGTCTGCTGGCCGGCCGAACTGCGGGTGCGCGACAACGGCCCAGGTGTCTCGGCCGCCGAGCGCGACCGGATCTTTGATCCCTTCTACCGCGCGCCCGGCGCGGGTGCAGGGTCCGGCCTTGGGCTGAACCTCGTCCACGACATTGTCGCGCGCTATGGCGGCATGGTCCATGTCGCCGATGCGCCGGGGGGCGGCGCGGAATTCATCGTCCGGTTCCGCCCGGTTGACGCGGCTGGCACGAACTAGCGGAACATCTGCCCGGCGCAATGCTGGCGCAAGGTTGGGCTGCGATTCCCGCGGCAGAAACAATGCCGGAACCCCAGATGATGCCTGCCAAGCAGAAGACTCCGCGGCGCGCGCGCCAAGTCGGTCGCGGCCTTGCCATAGTCGCGCTTCTGGGCCTTGTGGCCTATGGGGTCTACGCGGCGACCGATCCTTCGGGCGGGGCCGAGATAGGGACTACCCCCGCGGCGGCCCCGTCTGCGACACAGCACAAGATCCTCGACCCGGCGGAAGTGATCGAGCTTCGCCCCCGCGAGCTGAGCGAAAGCCTTCCGATTTCTGGCGTTGCCGAACCGATGCGCGAGGTCGTCGTCTCTGCCGAAGTCTCGGGCATCGCCGACGATGTCAGGCTGATGCCGGGCCAGACCGTGCGGGCGGGCGACTTGCTGCTGGCCATCGCGCAAGAGGATTACCAGCTTGCACTGCAGGCAGAAGAAGCCGCCCGCGCCAGCCTCGAGGCGCAATTGGCCGCGGCAGAGTCCGCGCTGCGGCGGTCGACCGAGCTGGCGGCGCGCGGGGTCGTGACGGCAAGCGCGCTGGAGGATGCGCAAAGCAGCGTCGCGGTGCTGCGGGCCAATGTGGCCGCCGCCGAGACCCAGATCCGGCTGGCGCGCGCCAATCTGGAAAGCGCAGAGGTGCGGGCGCCGATCTCGGGGATCGTCGTCAGCCGCAGCGTGGATCCGGGGCAGCTTGTCGACGATGGCGCAGAGCTTTTCGAGATCATCGACCTGTCGCGCGTGGTGATCGAGGCGATGGTGCCGCTGGACCGGCTGCTGATGCTGAGCGTCGGGCAGAAGGCCGAGGTCTGGCTGCCGCAGGGCGGCTCGCAAAGGTTCTCGGCCAGCATCGAGCGGATCAGCCCCCGGGCTGTCGATGGCACACGGTCAGCGCTGGTCTATCTCGGGATCGACAATGTGAACCCGGCCCTGCCTGCGGGCCTTTTCGTCACCGGACGGATCATCCTGCGGCAGCGCCCGGATGCGCTGGCCTTGTCAAAGGCGGCGATCACGCAGCAGGATGGCCAGTCCATGGTGCAGATCGTCCGGGATGGCCGTCTGGCCGAGGTTCCGGTCAGCATTGGCGCGTCATGGCCCGAAGGCGACCTTGTCGAGATCACCGCCGGGCTGAGCGCTGGCGACACGGTGCTGGCCGCACCGCTGCGCAACCTCGCTCCGGGCGAGCCCGTCCGGATCGCGGAGCGCTGAGCCATGTTCCTGACCCGCATCAGCATCTCGCAGCCTGTCTTCACCACCATGGTCATGGTCGCCGTCATGATCTTCGGCCTGCTGAGCTGGCGGTCGATCCCCATCGACCAGTATCCCGACGTGGACTTTCCCGTGGTTGCCGTCCTGACCCCCTATTCGGGGGCGTCCCCGGACTCGGTGGAAAGCGATGTCACCCGGCTGATCGAGGATGAGCTGAGCACGCTGTCCGGCATCGACACGATCACCTCTACCTCCAGCCAGGGTCATTCGACCGTGGTGGTCCAGTTCACGCTGGAAACCGACAGCGCGGTCGCGGTGCAGGACGTGCGCGACCGCATGGCCTCGGTGACGCCGGACCTGCCCTCGGGCGTGGATGCCCCGCAAGTGGTGCGCTTCAACCCGACCGACGCGCCGGTGATCTCGCTCGCGGTCAGCAGCGAAGCCATGGATCAGGGGGCGCTGACCCGGCTGGCCGAGGATGTGATCCAGCCGCGGCTGACGGCCATCGACGGCGTGGGCAGCGCCACGCTGATCGGCGCGGTCGAGGACGAGGTGGGCATCTTCCTCGATCCTGACCGGCTGCGCGCTTTCGGGCTCGGGGTGTCTGACGTGGCCGATGCCCTAAGACAGGACAACGTTTTGCTGCCCGCCGGCTCCTTGACCAGCGGATCGCGGACCGTGTCCCTCCAGTTCAACTCTGAAGCGCTGATTGCGGCCGACCTTGGGCAATTGATCGTGGCCGACCGGTCGGGCGAGCAGGTCCGGCTGGAGGATCTTGCCCAGATCCGACAGGGCACGTCCGACCCGGAGAGCCTCGCCTTCAACAACGGGCTTTCGGCACTGGCCATCGAGGTGGTGCGGGTCGACGGGGCCAACACCGCTGGTGTGGCGGGTGAGGTCGAGGCGGCAATCCATGCGCTGATGGAGGAGGGCGTTCTTGGCCCGGCGCGGATCGACATCCTGACCAACGCCGCCATCGCTATCGAACAGAACTACGAAACCGTTCAGGCCACGCTGCTTGAAGGCGCGATGCTGGCCGTGGTGATCGTCTTCTTCTTCCTGAACTCGTGGCGGTCGACGGTCATCACCGCGCTGACGCTGCCGATTGCCTTCCTGGGCACGCTTGCGGTCATCAGCCTTCTGGGCTTCACGCTCAACATGATGACGATGCTGGCGCTGACGCTGTCGGTCGGCATCCTGATCGACGATGCCATCGTCGTGCGCGAGAACATCACCCGCCATCTGCACATGGGCAAGGACCATGTCCGTGCGGCGATGGACGGCACGGCAGAGATCGGGCTTGCGGTTCTGGCAACCACCTTCGCGCTCTGCGCCGTGTTTCTGCCGCTGGCCTTCATGGACGGGATCGTCGGGCGGTTCTTCCTGCAGTTCGGCGTCACGGTCTCGGTCGCGGTGCTGATCTCGCTCTTTGTCAGCTTTACGCTGGACCCGATGCTGTCGAGCGTCTGGTATGATCCTCATTCCCAGCCGGATGCCCGGCGTGGCCGGTTCGGCCGGGCCATTGCCCGGTTCGAGCATGGGTTCGACAGGCTGGGCCGCCGCTACAGCCGCCTGCTGGCGATCTGCCTGCGTTGGCGCAAGACCACGCTTGCCGCGGCGTTGGCATGTTTCGTGGGAAGCATGTCGCTGTTCCCGATGCTGGGGTTCGAGTTCCTGCCCGTCGGCGACGAAAGCCGCATCTCGATCGAGATGAAGACGCCTGTGGGCTCCTCCATGGACTACACCGCGCTGAAGGCCGCGCAGGTCGCCGGCCTCTTGCAGGAACTGCCGGAGGTGACCGGCATCTACACCGCCGTCGCCTCGGGCAGCGGCGGCGCCGACCACGAGGCGACGATGGAAATCACCCTCGTCCAGCCGGGGCAGCGCGAGCGGTCGGCCGAGGCGATGGTGCCGTTCCTCCGCCGCCTGCTGCTCCAGGTGCCGGGGGTGGAGCTGACCGTCAATGCCGCGGGCGGGGTCGGGCCGGCCGATGCGCCGATAGAGCTGTCGGTGCTGGGGGACAATGCCGAGGCGCTGTCCGCCGCCGCGCGCGATGTCGCGGCGATGATTGCCGCCGTTCCTGGCACGGTCGATGTCACGCTCAGCTCGGAAGCGGCGCAGCCGCTGCTGGATTTCGTGATCCGGCGCGAGGTGGCGGGCGATCTCGGGATCGCGCCCCAGTCGGTCGGCACCACCCTCCGCGCGCTGGTGGAGGGCGAGGAGGTTTCCGAGATGCGGCGGAGCGATGGCGGGATGGATCCGGTCGTGCTGCGGCTTCCCGAAAGCCTGCGCCAGGATCCGGCCTTGCTGTCCTCCCTGCCGGTGGCACAGGCCGGCGGCACCGCCATCACCCTTGGCGAAGTCACGCAGCGCGTGGACGGTTTCGGTTCCGCGGTCATCGAGCGTGAGGCGCGCAGGCGGGTGGTGACGATCGGGGCAGGGTTGGACGGGCGGGTTCTGGGCGAGGTGATGGCGGATATCGAGGCTGGCCTTGCGGGCATGCAGCTTGCCCCCGGTGTCGAGATCGGGGTGGGCGGCGACGCCGAGCAGATGGGCGACACCGTTGCCAGCATGGCGCTTGCGCTTGGGATGGCGGTGGTCTGCATCTACCTGGTGCTGGCCAGCCAGTTCGCAAGTTTCCTGCAACCCCTGGCGATCATGGCCGCGCTGCCGCTGGCGCTGATCGGCGCGGTGCCGGCGCTACTGGTGACCGGCTCGACCATGAACATCTATTCGATGATCGGCCTTGTCATGCTGATGGGGCTGGTGGTGAAGAACTCGATCCTGCTGGTCGACAACGCCAACCAGCATCACCGCGCCGGCATGACGTTGCATGCGGCGCTGATCGAGGCCGGGACAACCCGGTTCCGCCCCATCGTGATGACGACGCTGGCCATGATCTTCGGCATGTTGCCGCTGGCGGCTGCAATCCATCCGGGCAGCCAGCAAAGCGCCTCGATGGCGCAGGCGGTGATCGGCGGGCTGATCAGCTCCACGCTGCTGACGCTGGTCGTGGTGCCGGTGACGCTGACCTATCTCGACGCGCTTGGCCGGTTCGCAACCCGCCGCTTGGCTCCGGCAGCCCCCCGGCACGATCCGCCGGGCCCGCCCTCGCTCGCCTCGTGACTCCCCATCGTTGGCGGGTCACCCCGCCGACGCAACCCCGCACTTCCGCTGCAGCAAACACCACCAGACAGGAATACCAGGAATGACATCTGCAAAACCCCAGCCCCGGGCGCTTATCCTCTACGTCCTGCTGATCCCCATGTGGGGCACGGCCGCACTGGCACAGGACAGCGGCTTCAGCCTGGGCCTCGGCGCTTACTCCGAAGAGCGCGCCTATGGCGACACCGTGACAGGCCCGGTGCCGCTGATCACCTATGACAGTCCCTATTTCAGTTTCTCCGGCGCCTCGGCGGACCTGAAGCTTCCGTGGATCTCGACCGAAACGGTCAGCCTGTCGTTCCGCGCCGCCCTCTCGATCGGCGAGGGCTATGACGGGTCCGACACCGACATCCTGGACGGGATGGACGATCGCGAGGGCGGCTTCTGGACCGGCGCCGCGGTCGAATGGAACTCCGCCATCGCGGACTTTTCGCTGGAGGGCCTGGCCGATGTGTCCGGGGACAGCGACGGCCACCGCGTCCGGCTGGAGATGTCGCGCGACTTCAAGCTGGACAGGGTGGTGCTGACCCCCCGCCTAGTCGGGACCTGGATGGATGACGAGGCGGTGGACTATTTCTACGGCGTCCGGGCCGGTGAAGCCACGCTTGCGCGGCCCGAATATCAGGGCGAGGCAACGACCAGCGTGACCCTCGGGCTTCGCGCTGCCTACCTTCCCGCCGCGAACCACATGATCGTGCTCGATCTCAGCGCAACGCAGGTCGGCGACGGCATCAGCGACAGCCCCATCGCCGTTGACGATACGCTGACAGGGGTCGGGCTGGGATATATTTACCGGTTCTGACGCGCTGCTCTGGCGCCGGGGCGCAAACCGTCCGGGCGCCGGCCCCTGCAGGTCGGCGATCACGTCCTTGCAAGCAACCAAGCCCCGCCGTTGACAGGTTCTCGATGTATACTTTACGGTATAGTATACCTGCATCGCAGGTCCAGCCTCGTCGAGGGCCGGGGCACCTGAGACATCCCATCTCGCGCCCCGCCGGCGCAATACCAAGCTTTTTGACCGGAGGTCATGATATGAACGTTACCCGCGGCGCAGCCTTCGCCCCTCATCTCCTCAGCCTGCTGCGCGTCGTTGCAGCCGGCACCTTCTTCACCCACGGGTCGATGAAGCTGTTTTCCTGGCCCGCCCCCTTCGAGTATTCAATGAACTCGCTTGTCTACACGGCCGGTATCCTCGAAGTCGTCGGCGGACCGCTGCTGATCCTCGGATTGATGACGCGCCCGACCGCAATCGTCATGTCGGGGTTGATGGCCTTTGCCTACTTCCTGGCTCACGCCTCGGGCAGCTTCTTCCCTGTGCTGAACCACGGCGAATCCGCGCTGATGTTCTGCTTTGTCTTTCTCTATCTCTCGGCTGCCGGGCCCGGACCCTGGAGCCTGGATGCATGGCTCCAGCATCGGCGCGTTCCGGCTACCCGGTAGGCCGAGGCTCACGCAGGTCCTGCCCATTCCGGTGCATCCGGGCATAGAGCCCGGGCGGTGACCCCATGACGCGTTTGAAGGCCGCATTGAAAGCCTGTTCCGAGCCATAGCCAAGCGACAGGGCAATCTGCGGGATGGGACTGCACCCCTCTATCAGCAATGCGCTGGCCGACATCATCCGCCAGCGCGACAGGAAGCCCATCGGCGTCTCGCCGACCCGGCTGCGGAAATGCTGCGCGAAGCTGGACCGCGACATGCCGGCAATCCGGGCGAGCGCATCGAGCGTCCAGGGGCGCGCCGGATCGTCCTGCATCGCCCGGAGGCTGGCGCCCAGTCTGGGATCGGAAAGCGCCGAGAACCAGCCGACATCCGTCGCCGGCACATCGGCGAGGTAGAGCCGCAGCGCCTGTGCCAGGATCATGTGCGAAAGGTTCTGTGCCACCAGGGCAGAGCCCGGCGCGCCCTGCCGCATCTCCTCCATCATCAGCTCCAGGTAAAGCCGGAGCCGCGCCTGCTCTGCCGCATTCTCGACGCGGATGATCGGCGGCAAGGTCTGCAGCATCATCGCCGCATGTCCTCCCGCAATCTCGAACCGGCTCCCGACGAGGAACACCTCGCCGCCGCCATTGTAGGTCACGACCTGGCCGCTGCGATCGGGATCCAGCACCTCGCTGGCCGGGCGGGGCGGCGCCGCAAGACTGCTGGAGATGGTTGCGGCACGGCCGCTGGGCAGGATGAAGCAATCGCCAGTGCGGACGTGGACCGGCGCCAGTCCCGCCATGGCCAACCAGCACCCTCCCCTCATCACGGCATAGCACTTTATCCGTCCGGCCAGGTCGTCGAGGACCAGCCCCCAGTCGCCGCCGGCATCAAACCCTGCAGTGATGTAGCTGCGCGGCTTGAGCAGGGACAGCAGTTGAGAGAGCGGATCCATGCCGGGTCCTTTGGACGATGGCGTAAAATACAGCGACGCTGCAACATAGATCGTGAAGGGCCAGCGCTATATCCCATCGCACACCACAAGAGGATCACCCAAGATGAAAGCCGCCGTCGTCCATTCCTTCGACCATCCCCCTGCCTATCAGGCCTTCCAGGACCCCGAAGCCGGGACGGGTGAAGTCGTCGTCACCGTCGAGGCCGCGGCGATCAGCCCGATCGTCCGGCTGCTGGCCTCGGGCCGGCACTACACCAGTGGAACCACCGCGGGCTTTGTCCCCGGCGTCGATGGGATCGGTACCACCGAGGATGGCCAGAGGGTCTATTTCCTGTTCCCGAAAGCCCCTTTCGGCTCCTTGGGGGAAAAGGCGCTGGCCTCCCGTGCGATGACGGTGCCGGTGCCGGACTCGCTTGCGGGCGACCGGGCCGCAGCGCTGGCAACCGGGGCGCTTGCATCCTGGGTTGCGCTGACGCGCCGCGCCAGGCTGGTGCGCGGCGAAAGCGTGCTGATCCTTGGCGCGACGGGTTCGTCAGGCAGCATGGCGGTCCAGACGGCCCGGCATTTCGGGGCCAGCAAGATCGTGGCGGTGGGTCGCAATACCGAGCGGCTGAACCGGCTGGATGCCGATGTGCGGATTGCTCTGGATGATGACGCCGACAGCGCGTTGCGCGCGGCGTTCGACGGCGGCATCGATGTCGTTCTTGATTTCGTCTGGGGCGCGCCGGCGCTGCGGGTACTGCACGCGGCGACGCAGGGCAGGGGGTCGCCCCTCGGCGAGCCCCGCCTTCGCTACGTCCAGATCGGCACGATTGCCGGGGACGAGATCCCCCTGCGCGGCGACATGTTCCGCAGCAGCGGATTGGAGCTGATCGGCAGCGGCATCGGAAGCATCGCGGTCGCAGACCTGATCGCCGGCGCGGGGGAGCTTCTTGCGGCGGCCCCGGATGCAGGTTTCGACACGCCCTTCACCAGCCTGCCGCTGAGCCGGATCGACGAGGCATGGGGCGGCGCACCGGATACGCGTTTCATCCTGATGCCCGGCCGCTGAACAACGGCGCAGCACCCGGGCGGACGGCTATTCCTCCGATCCGCCCAGGTGCCGACGGTAGAACGGCACCAGCCGGTCGATCGCCTGATCCACATAGCTGGCGACGTGGTACATGTCATAATGGCCTGCGCCTTCGATGACGAGGAAATCCTTGTCCGCTGCCCCAGCAAGGTCGAACAGCTTCTGGCCGTCCTCATATTGGCCCGTCGCCCCGCGCCTGCCGCCGACGATCACCTGCAGGGGCTGCGTCAGAAGTTCTGGCACCATGTGGAAGGCATCGAAGCTGAGCAGCGGGCCAAAGCTTCTGAACAGCAGCCGGTTGGTCGAGCTCGGGTGCCGATAGGTCGACTCGCGGTAGAACCGGACCGCCTCCAGTAGCTCGGGGTCGTCGATGCCCGCCGCCTTCGCCTCTGCAAGGCTGTCGGGAATCCAGGGATCGTTGCGCATGGCGCCGCCCCTCGCTTCGGCGGTGCGTTGCTGGCCAACCTCGGCAATGGTCTTCAGGACGGCCTCGGGGCCCAGGATCCGGCGGAGTGCGGCGCCGATATTGCCGCCCACCACGGTTGCAAGCGCCTTGAGGCGATGGTCGCTCAGCGCCGCCTGCACCGCATAGCCACCCCCCGCGCAGATACCCAACAGGCCGAGCCGCTGCGCATCCACGAAGGGCAGCGTCGTCAGATGGTCCACGGCGCAGCGGATGTCCTCGATGCGCGCGGCAGGGCTCTCGAAATTGCGGGGCATCCCCTCGCTTTCGCCCTGATAGGCCGGGTCGAAGGTCAGCGCCACAAACCCGCGCTCCGCCAGCCGCGAGGCATAGTTTGCCCCGACCTGCTCTTTCACGCTGCTACCGGGGGTCGCGAGGGTGATCGCGGCATAGGACCGGCTTTCGTCAAAGCCCTGGGGAAGATGAAGATCGCCCGCTACAGCCTTGCCATCGTTGGCAAAAACCACACGCCGTTGGGTCGTTGTCATGAAAACTCCTTGGTCTTCGTCTGTTCGGCCCGATCAGGATATTGCCCGCCGCGGCCTTGGGAAAGGTGACGCCCCTCATCTCTTCTGACGCCTCCCGCAGCCGACCGGCTGCGCCTCGGGGGATGGGACGGCGTAGAGGACGGGCAGGGTGCCTTGTTCTGCCGGCTGGTACAGGCCCGGCAGCAGGGTGCAGAAGATCCGCCCTGCATCCCATCTGCCCGTCGAACTGAGGAGGAGATTTGGTGCCAAGCCGCAGCTCGAACCCGTCCGCCGTGATGCGCCGCACCGGGGGCACTACCACCCAGGCATTATTGATCAGCAGGTGGAGCGGATCATGGTCCGTCGCCAGCCGGTCGGCGAATGCCGCGACCGAGGCAAGGCGGGCAAGATCCAGCGCCTCGTACCGGATCTTCGCGCCGCGAACCGGCTCCGGAGCTGCGGCTCTCAGCGCGCTACCCTCCGCGGCGCGCGCCGGCTGATGCGATAGACCGAGGCGGGGGGCAGGTTGTAGATCGTGCCGCCGATCCGCTGCGCCTTCAGCCCCAGCCGGTCGAGGATCGGCCGGGGCACGGGGCAGCGCAGGCCATAGGTGAACTGGTAGAAGGCGCCATCGGGGCGCAGGCAGTCGAAGGCCTTCGCGAGGATCGCGACGACCATGCGCGGCCGCATCGACAGCAGCCCAAGACCGCTGACCACCGCCCCCGCTTTCGCATCCGGAAACAGGGCGCCGGCAGAGATGCGCGCCGCATCGGCGTGAAGGACGCGCGCCTGTGGAAAGCGCGTCGACAGAAGCGCCGCGAATTCCGCCCCGAACTCCACCAGTGTCAGGTCGGCCGGGTCGATGCCGCGGTCGATGAGGGCGCGGGTGAAGGCCCCGGTGCCCGGCCCAAGCTCCAGCACCGGGGCGTGCGCGGGGCTGATCTCGCGCGTGATGATCCGCGCCAGCGCGGCGCCCGAGGGCGCGATCGCCGCGACGCGTAGCGGGGCAGAAGCCCAGGTCTTGATGAAGTGCAGATGATCCTGAAAGCCGGGGCCGCACCCGACCCGGCCGGGCGCGGCGTTTTCTTGTGGGGATTGCATGGATGTCTCCTAGGCGTCGCGGGGGGGCAGGACGGTGCGGATACGCCGCCTGCCTGCCGTTTCGGGGATGGCCAGCGGCAAGGAACGCAGCCGCCTGCCCGTGGCTGCGAAGATCGCATTGCCGATGGCCGCGGCGACGGGAACCACGCCTGGCTCACCCGCGCCGCCCGGCGGCAACCCGCTGTCGACGATGGCAACCTCGATCTGCGGGGCATTCGCCAGACGCTGCATCGGGAAATCGTGGAAGTTCGTTTCGACCACGGCGCCTTCCTGCAGCGTGATCGTGTTCATCAGCGCGCTGGTCATGCCGAAGATGATGCCGCCCTCCATCTGCGCGACCACCGCATCGGGGTTGATGACCAGCCCTACGTCGATGGCACAGAAGACCCGGTCCACGGTCAGCTCGCCATCCTCGGCGACGGTGACTTCGGCCACCTGGGCGACCACGCTGCGGTAGCATTCCTCGATGGCGATGCCGCGTCCGCGTCCCGGCGCCATGGCGGTGCCCCAGCCGGCCAGCTCTGCCACACGGTCCAGCACCGCCAGATGGCGCGGATTGTCCCGCAGCAGCGCGCGGCGATAGTCCAGCGGGTCTGCCCCTGCCGCCAGCGCACATTCATCGATGAAGCTTTCGGTGAAGAAGGTGTTGAACGAGAAGCCGTTCGACCGCCAGAACTGGATCGGCATGTGGCTGGGCACATGCTGGCTGCGCATGCGCCGGTTCGGGATGGTGTAGTGCAGCTTGTCCAGCCCCTCGACCGTCAGGTAGTCGCCGTCAGGACCGGGGTTGAACGGCAGGTTGCGGCCGGCGATGGAGTCGACGATCGACTGGGCTGCGACAAGCGCGTCATAGGCGACGGGCAGGCCGTCCGGCCCAAGCGCCGCGCCAAGCCGGGCCGCCGCGTGGCTGCGGTAAAGGCCGCGGCCGATGTCTTCCTCGCGCGACCACAGCACCTTGACCGGCCGCCCAGGGTGACGGGTCGCCAGAAACGCCGCCTGCGCCGAGACATCCATGTCGCTGCGTCGGCCGAAGGCGCCGCCGTTCATCATGATATTGCAGGTGATGGACGAGGGGTCCAAATCTGCCCAGCCGGTGCCCCGGGTGACACCCGTCCTCACCCCCATGGGCGACTGGGAGGATACCCAGGCCTCGACCGCGCCGTCCTCGCGCAGGATCGCGGTCGCCGTCATCGGCTCCATGCAGGCATGGGTCAGGAAGGGAACCTCGTAGGTTGCTTCGACCACGCGGGACGCATTGCTGGCGATCGCGGCCGCCGCATCGCCTTCGTTGATATGCTCATGCGGGTCTTCGACATCCAGCGCCGCGTGCAGCCGTGCCGACATGTCGGCGCTGGACAGCGTGCCTGCCTCGGTCCGCGTCCATTCGATATCCAGCTGCCAGGCGGCCTGTTCGGCCCGCCACCAGGAAGAGGCGACCACCGCCACCTGCCGGCCGTCGATGACGGCGACATCCACGACGCCGGGCTCTGCCCGCACCGCGGCCTCGTTCACGACCCGCGCCACCCGCGCGCCGAACACCGGGGCCTGGCGGACCGAGGCATGGAGCATATCGGGCAGGACGACATCCGTGCCGAACACCGGCTCCCCCCGCACCTTGGCGGGCAGATCGACGCGCTGCTGCGAGCGGCCGATGATCTGCCATTCCGATGCGGGTTTCAGCGCGGGCTCGTCCGGCGGCGGCAGCACGGCCGCCTCTCGCGCCAGCTCGCCGTAGGGCAGGCTTCGGCTTGATGCTTCGTGTCGCACGAACCCCCCGGCCGTCGTCAGCTCTGCGACAGGCACGCCTAAGCGCGCCGCCGCCGCCGAAATCAGCATCTGCCGCGCCGCGGCGCCGGCCACGCGCATCGGGTGCCACAGGCCCATGGTCGAGGACGAGGCGCCAGTGGCGATGAAGCCAAGTTGCCCCAGAACCCGGCGGCCGATCCAGACGACAGGGCCCGACGCTTCCTCGGGCCGGATTTGCAGCGCGTTGAACCAGTTCGAATAGGCCGGGTGCGCTTCTGTCGGAAAGACCACGCTGATCCGATCACCGAAGGGGATGTCGAGCTCTTCGGCCACGACCATGGCAAGGCCGGTATGGATCCCTTGCCCCATCTCGGTCTTGGGCACGTTGACGACAACCCGGCCATCGGGATGGATGATGACAAAGGCGTTGAGCGCGGCGATGTCACCGTCCAGCGACCCTTCCAGCCCATCGACATCGACGGTGGCAAGGTAGCCGATGCCGCCGACAGCGGCGACAAGGGCGGTGCCGCCAAGCGCCGCGCCGGTCAACAGGAAGCCGCGGCGCGAGAAAAATCTGGGCATGGCGGTCTCCTCAACCCTGGCTGGACATTGCGGCGGCAGCGCGATGGATCGCGCGGCGGATGCGCGGATAGGTCCCGCAGCGGCAGATATTGGTGATTGCCTCGTCGATCTGGGCATCCGTCGGCTGCGGGGTCTCGGCGAGAAGGGCCGTGGCGGCGATGATGAACCCGGGCTGGCAGAAGCCGCATTGCGGCACCTGCTCGTCGATCCAGGCTTGCTGCACGATGGACAGGCGCCCGTCCGGCTGCGCAAGGCCTTCGACCGTGACGATGCTCGCCCCCTCCAGATCGCCCGCGTAGGCTTGGCAGGAGGGGATGGACTCGCCATTGATCAGCACGCGGCAGGCCCCGCATTGCGCGACGCCGCAGCCATACTTCGGGCCGAGGATGCCCAGGTTTTCCCGCAAGACCCAGAGCAGGGGCTTGTCATCCTCCCCGTCTATCTGGACTGGTCTGCCGTTGATGGTGAAAGCGACCATCGCCCTACTCCTACGTTCCTGAGAGGTTGTCGATCACGCCGGCCAGCGCCGTCGCACGAAAACATCGGTTGCCGCGCATCGTCGTACCCCTTCGCGCGAAACAGATTACTGCCGGTGCGAAATGCGTATACTATACCGTGGAGTATACATCGGGAGGTGTCAATGGCGTGATGGCTGACGTAAACAAAGACGTGATCACGGGGAATCAGATGAAGGCTACCGAAGACCTGCCTCTGCCGAAGAGAATTCTTCTGGCGGGCTTTGTCACATTTGTTGAACGGGGCTACGACCAGACCTCGATGGACGAGGTCGCCACCGCTGCCGGAACGACCAAACGCACCGTCTATGCCCATTTCGGCAACAAGGAGACGCTGTTCCGCAGCGCCATGGCCAATGCGGTCGAGCGGTTTCAGTCAGAACTTCCGTTGCTTGACCACAGCGGTGAGCCTGAACTGGAGCTGGTGAAATTCGCCAACCGTTTCAGCGACCTCTGCACCTGGCGGCGGGCCGTCCTGCTGCAGCGGCTCGTGATCGGAGAGACAGAGCGCGCGCCCGACATCGGGGAAATGATGCATGACGAGGTGATCGTCGGGGCCGAGCGCTGTGTCGCGGACTTCGTGGCATCGCGGTTTCCGGCCAATGGACCGGCGGTAAAGGCCGGCCGCGACGATTGGGCCATGAGCATGGCGCGGCTGTTCCTGAACATGGCCACCGGCCCGCAACGGGTCGCTACGCTGATGGAGGCACGCACCCCCGCGCCCGACCATCCCATTGTGAGCGGTTCGGGCAGGGATGACGCCTGGATCCGGCTGGCCGTGCGCTTTTTCCTCGATGGTCTTGCCACAGCGGCGACGCCGAGAGAGTCCTAGGGGGCGCGCCGAGGATCGACCGGCGCGCCTTGGGCCGGCACAGCGATGGGGCGCCTACCGGGCACGGACACCGCTGGCGGCAGCGATGTCCGGTATCCTGATCAGTAGTTGGCGCTGTAGGCCAGGGGCACCCAGTCGTAATTCGTGTCATCGCGCCGCACATGGCCGATGCCCGGGAAGGCGTGGTGGGCACCCGCGACCAGATAGCCCCGATCCGCTGCTTCGGCAAAGGCCGCGGCGCGTGTGTCCGCAGCAGCGGGCGGGTCGATGTCGAACTCCACCGTGACCTCGGGCTGGTCGAACTGCAGCAGGTCGCCATGCACAATGTCGCCCCAGAAGACCAGCGTCTCGCCGCCGCTTTCAACGATGATCGCGCTGTGCCCGGGCGTGTGCCCCGCCCGCAGGACCGAGCCGAAGCCGGGCAGCGGTGCGGCATCGTCGGCAAAGGTCTGGAACTTCCCCGCCTCGACATAGGGATCGATGTTCTCGTGTGCCTGCTGGATCTGGGGGCCAAGGGCTGCGTCTGCCTGTGCCTCGGGTGTCGCCTGCAGCCAGAACGCCGCCTCCCGCTCGTTGACATGCAGGACCGCTGCCTCGAACACCCGGCGGCCATTCGCCGTCAGCCCGCCGGAATGATCGGCATGGATATGCGTCAGGATCACATCGTCGATCTGATCCGCGCGATAGCCTGCGGCTTCGATACTGCTGACAAGTTTCCCGAGGAGCGGGCCCATCAGGCTGCCCGTGCCCGCATCGATCAGAACCAGCCGCTCGCCCGTGTTGACCAGAAAGGCATTAACTGACATCTCCGTGGGATCAGACTGGAAGTGCCCGGCAAGATAGGTCCGTGCATCCTCTTCGCTGATCCCTTCGTAGATACGCGCCATGGGCAGTCCGATGGTGCCGTCGGACAGGGCTGTCACCTCGATGTCGCCAAGCCTGAGGCGGTAGAAACCGGGCGCCTGCGCCCCGACGAGGGGCGCCCGCGCGAATACGGCGCCGGACAAGGAAGCTGCCACCGCGCCAAGGGCAAGGGTGGCAGTGGATTTCAGAAGCGTGCGACGGGTCTGCATGAGAGGGGCTCCGTATACGGGTGTGATGCGGTCTTGACCTGACCTGAGGACGATGTATCCACGGCAGGATCAGCAAACAAATCGATGCGGCGCATGACATCTATCGACCATTTCAATCTGCGATCCTTCGATCTGAACCTGCTGATCGCGTTCGATGCGCTGATGACCGAAGGCAGCGTGACGAAGGCAGCGCAACGGCTGAAGATCCGGCAACCGGCGATGAGCCATTCGCTGTCAACTTTGCGGATGCTGTTGCAGGACGAGCTTTTCATCCGCGTGGGCCAGGTGATGCAGCCGACCGCCAAGGCGCGCGGCCTTGCGGTTCCCGTCCGGCAGGCGCTGCATCAGGCGCAACTGGCCCTGCATGGCGGCAGCGCCTTCGACCCGGCGACGGAAGAGCGCACGTTCCGCATTGGCGTGATCCCGGAGATCGAAATGCTGCTGCTGCCCGATCTGGCGGCGCGGCTGCGGCGGGACGCGCCGGGCGTCAGGATTCTGGCAAGAGGCTTTCTTCATGGCGCGGCCGAGCCATCGCTGGAGGATGGCGGTACAGACCTCGTGATCGGCTGCACCTATGCGCATGTCAGCCGCCGCCGGTTCGAGACGCTTTATGCGACCGAGGTCTGCTGCTGTTTCAACCCGTCGTTGATGTCGCTGACCAGCCCCGTCAGCCTCGAGGCCTATCTGTCGGCACAGCACGCCGTCATTTCGCAGAACGAGACGCTGCATGGCTGCATCAAGGAGGCGCTGGAAATGGCAGGCATCGCGCTTGACGTGGTGATGGCGGCGCCGGGTTTCATGCCGGTCCTGTCCGCCGCACAAACCAGCCCGGTGCTGTCGACAGTCCCGCTGCGCATCGCCGAGCGCTATGGCCCGATGCTGGGGCTGGCGGTCAGCCCGTTGCCCTTTGCGCTGTCGCTGCCCCCGGTCGAGATGGTCTGGGCTGCACATGCCGATTCTGACCCGGCCAATATCTGGCTGCGCCAACAGGTCCGCGCGTGCCTCGCCGGGTCCGAGATGACCGTCGGCAGCGTGCCGCCGGAGGTCATGGCATCGGCCTGAGAACTTCGGGACTGCATTGGGGCCTCGCGCTGCGGAGAGCGCCGGCGAATGTCACCCTATGACAGCGAGATCCTCCCGGCCTCCCGCAGCCGCCCGCAGCTGGCTGGCATGGCGTGCGGGCGGTATGCCGAAGATGCGCGCGTAATCGCGGCTGAATTGCGAGGGGCTTTCATAGCCAACGCGGAACCCCGCGCTGGCCGCATCCAGCGCGCTGGCGACCATCAGCCGTTGCGCCTCCTGCAGGCGCAGGCGGGTGCGGAATTCCAGCGGGCTCATCGAAGTGATGGCCTTGAAATGCGCGTGAAAGCTTGACCGGCTCATCCCGGCGATTTCGGCCGCCTGGTCGATCGGGCAAGGCTCATGGAACTGCGTCCTGATCCAGACAATCGCGCGGGCGATCTGGTTCAGGCGGCTGCCCGCCTGCGCCATCTGGCGAAGCGTCGGTCCACTGGGGCCAGTCAGCAGGCGATAAAGGATCTCCCTCAGCGTCAGGGGGGCAAGCGCGTCGATGTCATCCGGCGTGTCCAGCAGCCGGGACAGGCGCAGCGCGGCATCGAGCAGCGCGGGCGTTGTCCGGTGCAGCGCCAGCCCCGCGGCAGCACCCCCCGGCGCCAAGGGGTAACGCAACACAAGATCGCTCAGTGCCTCCATATCAAGGCTGATCTGCAGGCAAAGGTAGGGCCGGGCCGCCGTCGCCTCTATGACAGATCCCATGATCGGCATATCCACCGAGGCGATCAGATAGCTGGCCGGGTCGTACACAAAGGCCGTGTCCCCCAGCACCGCGCGCTTGCGCCCCTGCGCCACGATGCACAGCGTCGGCTCATAGATCACCGGCATCGGCATCGTCGGCTGCGCGGCACGGATCAGGGTCACGCCGGGCAGCGAGCTTGGGTGCATCCCGTCCTGCGGGGTGTGGCGGCCAAGGATGTCGGTCAGGGCGGCAAGCTGTTCCATGCTGTCTTGTCGCATGGGGGCAGCCATCCCGGAAGTCGCAATGCCCCGATTTGGACGATCCGGCAAGACTTCCAGAGGATCCGCTTACCGCCGCCGCAGCCTGCGCACACAGATTGGGGGCACCAACCGCGACATCGTCGCCAGAAATGAAGGCTGCCCTCTCATGTCCCCTACCCTTGCACTCGACCACTACCGCCTGCTCGGCCGCTCTGGCCTGCGCGTCTCGCCGCTGTCGCTTGGCACCATGACCTTCGGAACCGACTGGGGCTGGGGCGCCGACGAAACCGAGGCGGGGCGGATCTTCGACAGCTATGTGGACCGCGGCGGAAACTTCGTCGACACGGCCGTCAACTATACCGGCGGCACGTCCGAACAGATGCTGGGCCGCCTGATCGCGGACAAGCGCGAACGGATCGTGCTGGCGACCAAGTTCACCATGGTGCGCGACCCGGGCAACCCCAATTCCGGCGGCAACCACCGGCTGAACCTTGTGCGGTCCGTCGAGGCCAGCCTGCGCCAGTTGAACACCGACCGGATCGACCTGCTCTATGTCCACGCCTGGGACTTCACCACCTCGCCCGAGGAGGTGATGCGGGCGCTCGACGATCTGGTCCGGGCCGGCAAGGTTCTCTATCTCGGCATCTGCAACACCCCGGTCTGGCGCGTGGCGCAGCTGCAGACCCTGGCGGACCTGCGCGGCTGGTCGCCCTTCGTCGCGCTGCAGATCGAATACAGCCTGGTCGAGCGCACGGTAGAGCATGAGCTGATGCCGATGGCGCAGGCTCTTGGCCTTGGCGTACTGCCCTGGTCGCCGCTGGGGGGCGGCATTCTCACCGGCAAATACACGCGGGCCGACCTCTCCGACGAGAACGAGGCCGGGGTCTCGGCCGAGCGCAAGGGCATCATCGCCTCAATCGGCCATCTGACCGAACGCGCGCTTGGCATCGCCGATGTGGTGGGTGAGATCGCGGAGGAGACGGGGGCCAGCCACTCGCAGGTCGCGCTGGCCTGGACGCTGCGCAATCCCGCCGTGACCTCGCCGGTGATGGGCGCGCGCACCCTGGCGCAGGCCGAGGACAATCTTGGCGCGCTGGCCGTGGCGCTGACTGGGGATCACCTTGCGCGGCTGGATCTGGCCAGCGCCCCGGCCCCGATCTTCCCCGGCCGCTTCATCGCAAGGCCGATGGCCCAGCAGCTGATCAGCGGCGGCGCAACCATCCGGGCCCGCGATTGACCCCCACCGAGCACAGGAGACTCAGATGACCCCGCTTCTCGCCTTCATCGCCGGCGCCGTCCTGGGCGCACCCGCGGTCAGCGCCGACTGCACCCCCACCGAGGCTTCAGGCCGGCCCCCTGCCGCCTGCGAGATGACCATTGCGCCTACGCGCGCCAGCCAGACCGAGGATGACATGCAACAACCCCCCGCAGACGAAATCCAGCAGCACCCCTACATCGGCATGTGGGTCACCGAAGACGGGCGCATCCGCCAGGAGCTTTTGCCGAACGGGCGCTACGACGAAGCCCGCGGCGCGCGCCAGAGCGCCTATGTCGGGCGCTATGAGGTGACCGGAACCAGCATCTTCTACTGGGACGATACCGGCTTCACCGCAGATGGCGAGTTCGTGGACGCGAACACCCTGCGCCACGGCGGGATGATCTTCCTGCGCGAGGAGTGACCCGAGGTTGTCGGGCAGCTTGAGGGCCGTCGCTCTGGTGCAAGCCTGGCGCCCACTTCACCCTACTGACCCTCCCGACTTACCCGAGCCGGGAGGGTCTGCTTCCCCCTATGCCGGCTCTGGCACCCCGCCACCGACCATCCGTGCGTAGCTTCGTGGCGCCAGGCCCATGATCCGCTTGAACGCGGTGCTGAACGACGCTTCGGATTCGTATCCGACCGACAGGGCGACGGAGGACACCGGCTCCTTGCCGGCCGTCAGCCGCTCACCCGCCACTGCCATGCGCCAGCGGATGAGGTAATCCATCGGCGATGTGCCGACGGCGGACCTGAACCTTGCCGCAAAGGAAGACCGGGACATGCCGGCAAGTCCGGCAAGGCTTTCCACCGTCCAGCGCTGCGATGGCGCGCCGTGGATGGCGTGCAGCGCCCGGCTGATCTGCGGGTCGGCCAGCGCGAACAGCCAGCCGGTCTGCGTTGCTGCGCCCGCCACCAGATGCAGCCGCAGCGCCTCGACCAGCATCAGATGGGCGAGGTGATCGACGACCAGATCGCCGCCCGGCTGTGGATCGCGCAGCTCACTCATGATCCGCCGGATCGGCCAGAGCAGGCCGTCCTCGCCCGGGGTGCCCCGGAGATGGACGATGGGTGGCAACATCCCCAGCAGGAAGCCGGCTTGCGTCCCTGACAGGACAAAGCGGGTGCTGACCAGCGAGAAGTCGCCCCCGCCGTTGAGCCGGGCAACGCCGCCCTGCCGCGCCGGACCGAAGACTTCCTTGGCATCGACCGGCGGCAGGGCCAGATCGCTGGCAAGCACGAAGCGCCGCCCATGCGGCAGCAAGAAACAGTCGCCCGCGGTCAGATGGATCGGCTCCGCAGAGCCCTCCACCGCCAGCCAGCAGCTGCCAGAGACGACGGAGCCGGTCTTGATCCCCTCGGACAGGTCCGGGAAGCGGATCGCCCAGTCCCCGCCCGCGTCGAGCCCGGCGGCGAGGCTGTTGCGCGGCTTGAGCAGGGACAGCACGCTGGACAGAGCGCCCATGAGAGCCTCGGACGATTGGAAATGTATTCCGGAGGATGCCGCATGGATCGTCTGAAATGCAAGCCCTATCCATTTGGTCAGCGGGCCGTTGGTCCCGTTCTGGAAATAGAAGGATCTTCCTCATGCGCGTTTTTGTAACCGGGGCGACCGGGTTCGTCGGGTCGGCCGTTGTGGCGGAGTTGATCGCCCACGGACATCAGGTTCTGGGGCTGGCCCGGTCGGATGCCGCGGCGGCCACGCTGGCTGCCAAGGGGGCTGAGGTGCATCGCGGGGATCTCGAGGACCTCGGCAGCCTCCGCCGCGGGGCCGAGCTGTCGGACGGGGTGATCCATACCGGGTTCATCCACGACTTCCACCGCTTTGCCGAGGTCTGCGAGGTGGACGCGCGCGCCATCGCGGCGCTTGGCGAGGCGCTCGCCGGCACCGGCAAGCCGCTGGTGGTGACGGCGGGTGTCGGGTTCGTCGCCATGGGGCGCCTCGCGCTGGAGGCTGACAGTGCCCCGCCGGTGTCGGATGCCTATCCCCGGCAGTCGGAACAGGCCGCCGCAGCGGTCGCAGGCCTTGGCGTGCCGGTTTCGGTGGTGCGGCTGGCCCCGTCGGTTCATGGCGAGGGCGACCATGCCTTTGTGCCGCTGCTGATCGCCAAAGCGCGCGAGACGGGCGTGTCGGCCTATGTCGGCGATGGGAACAACCGCTGGTCGGCGGTGCATCGGCTGGACGCTGCGGCGCTGTTCCGGCTAGCGCTGGAGCGCGGACAGGCAGGGGCGACCTATCACGGCGTCGGTGAGGAGAGTATTGCCTTCCGCGAGATCGCCCTTGCCATCGGGCGCGGCCTTGGCCTGCCCGTCGCCCCAGTCCCGACCGAGGCGGCGCAAGGGCATTTCGGCTGGTTCACCGGCTTCGCCACGCTCGATTGCCCCGCCTCCAGCGCCGCCACACAAGACCGGCTTGGCTGGCGCCCCGGTCAAGCGGGCCTGATTGCCGACCTTGATGCGGGGCACTACTTTGCCATCGATGGGGCGCAAGGCGCGTGACACCCGCCGAGTATCTCTTGCCGCGGCGCTCGATGTGTTTTCGCGGCGTTTCAAGCTGATGTGCCCGACATCGACGTGATCTGGGCCGGCATCCCCGACCCCAGATCACCGGCTGAGGCGCGCAGGATCGGCATCGCCGGCGTTGCCGCTGCCATCGCCAACACCATATTCAATGCCACCGGCAAGCGCGTGCGGGACCTGCCGCCGACGCCCGACAAGCTGCTGCAATCCGCCTCCGCATAAAGGACCTCAGATGCACGGGCACTCCATACCCAAGCCAACCCAGATCCCGATGCATCCGGCGATGCTGGACCCTTGGGAAAGCGCGCTGCAATCGGGGGACGGCACGGTTCTGGCGGTGCTGACCGCGACAGACGGGCCGGCCTACCGGGACGCGGGCGCTGCAATGGCAATCCACGCCGATGGCAGCTTCGCCGGGGCGATCACCTCGGGCTGCGTCGAGGCGGACCTGATCCTCCGGGCCGAGGAGGTGCGCCGGACGGGCCAGCCCCAGTCGCTGCGCTACGGCAGGGGATCGCCCTTCTTCGATCTGCGCCTGCCTTGCGGCGGCGGGGTGGATATCTTGCTGTTCCGCCTGGAAGATATGGGCGTTCTTGCCGATCTGGCGGCAAGCCGCACCGCAAGACGCCCGGTCTCGCTGAGCGTCTCGGCGGAAGGGCGGCTGAGCCTCGGGCTCTGGCAGCCGACCGCTTTGCAGAGCGGGACGCTGCGAATCGGCTTCCGGCCGCCGTTGCGCTTCGTGGTGTTCGGCACGGGCGCCGAGACGGCGGCCTTCACTGGGCTGGTACGGGGCATGGGCTATGAGCATGTCCTGCTGTCGCACGAGGATGCCAGCCTTGCGGCAGTGCGCGCCGCCGGCAGCCCGACCCTGCACTTCGATGCGGGCCTCCCCGTCGCGAAGTTGCAGGCCGATGCCGACACTGCGGCGATCCTGTTCTTCCACGACCACGATCTGGAACCCACCATTCTGCGAGACCTGCTGGAAACGCCGGCCTTCTACATCGGCGCCCAAGGCAGTCGTTCCGCACAGGCAGCGCGGCTGTCCCACCTGCGCGGGATGGGCGTTGGGGATGACCAGCTGGGACGGATCCGCGGACCGGTGGGCCTGATCCCCTCCTCACGCGAGCCCAAGGCGCTGGCGATCTCGGTCCTCGCCGAGATCGTCGGCCTGCATGCAAGTCGGGTCGCCACAGCGTGATCTGAACCGGTTGCACCGCATTGGGGGTAGGGAAAGCCCGACCCGCGGCTGCGGATCGGGCCCCGCAGGTCGCGCACCCGGGATCAAAGGAACATACCCCCGAAACCTCGAAGCGCTGTCCGGTCATCCGAAAGCGTCTTCGACGGTCGGCGAAACCTGCATCGCTCGCGGTTCCCGCGACAGTCCCAAGCTGGACGTATCGGAAACTGGGCTCGCCCGTTGGGGGCGCCGCGGTCTTTAGTGGCGGCGATGGCGATGGTGCGGGCAGTAGGCTGACCCCATAGGAAATCCAGCGTGACATCCACGCTACGGTCGAATTGGGCGTGCAGAACCGCGTTCGCATCGTCATCAAGCGCGATGCGGATGTCGGCGTCAAGGTCGTTCAGGCGGTCCCGATTGCGACCGACCACGACGATCCTGTGCGCGCCAAAGTGCCGCGCGATCTGCACGGCCATGCCGCCTGCCGCGCCATTCACCAGCACGGTCGCGCCCGGTTGGATCGGTGCCCGCCGGGTCAGGGCAACCCAGTAGGCCACCCCCCCCGTCGCGACCGCGGCCGCCCGGACATCCGAGATGTCGTCGGGATGGGGACGATCTTCTGCGCCGGGACCAGCGCCAGTTCGCCCATCGACCCGAACGGTGCCTTGGGAACAGGAAATACACCCGGCGCCCACCGGGATCCGGCTGCAAGTCCTTGCGCAGTTCCTGTCGACGAAGCAGGGGCTGGCCAACGCAGACAGCTCGGACGATCCGGTCTATATCCGGATGGCGGACCATTTTGAGCAAAACACCCAGCCAGCAATCCGGCAGCTTTACGAAGCCGCAGTTGGCGCCGGCCAGGCGAAACCCGGGTTCGAGCCGACCGAGCTGTTGGCAGCTGTGTTCGCTCTTTGCACACCAGGCTACGACCGCAACCCCGGCCATGTCAGGGCCATCCCCCATAACGGTCAGCAGCGCGGTTAACGGAGTGATCCACATGGCACTTTTGAACATCTTCCGACGCATGCATTTGCGAGAGCAAGCTGTTGATCCGCGGAGCCTGATATCAGCCCAGTACGACCGTTTCCTCGGCGACCATCCTCTGGACCGAGGACAGGTCAATAAAAGCGCTGTGGTCCGGATCGACCTGGTTGCGGAAGTTCTCTGAAAGAAACAGTGCGTTCATATCGTCCAGCGTGTCGAACCACGCCTCGACCAGGGCGTCATAGCTTGGCGAAGGCCAATCCGGGGCGACCGCAGGATAGGACACGACAAAGCGGCGGATGTGTCGAGCTTCGGGAATGGCCAGCAGCCGGGGGGCATGTACATCGCGCCGGTAGGCCTTGAACTCTGTCATGCTCATGCCTGCACGGCGCTTGAATGTCAGGACCATCTTGATCACGGGGGAACTCCTTCTTGATCCGCTTAGGTAGGGGATAGCGGCTGCATGTGGGATGATCTATGCTCAAAGATCTCATATTTATTCGAGATCCTCCCAATGTCCGATGATCCTTTCTCCGATGTTCTGTCGATCCTGCAGCCTCGCGTCCATGTCGCCGGGGGCTTTGATCTGGGCAAGAACTGGGCGATCGCGTTCGACGCACACGCAGGCATCAAGTGCTTTGCGCTGGTTACCGGTCGGTGCTGGCTTGCCGTCGAGGAAAATGGGCAGCCGATCCTATTGGAAGCAGGCGACTGCGTCCTTCTGCCGAGTGGCCGACGTTTCGTGATGACCAGCGACCCCGCGGACCCCTCGCAGGATCCGATCAGATTTGCAGCACTGCCGGATTTGGACTGGCAAAACGGCATCGTGACGCTGAAAGGGGGGGGTGATACGATGCTTCTGGGTGGGCACTTCGACTTCGACGGCGCCCATACCGATGTGTTGCTGGGTGCCATGTCACCAATCGGCCGCCTACGCGACGATGACGACAAGGCAGGCGTTCGATGGGTGCTGGATCGCTTGCGGCGAGAGTTGATCATGGCCCGGCCCGGCCGAACCTTGGTCGTGCGTCAACTCTCGCATCTTCTGCTGGTGCAGGCGCTGAGGCTTCATATCGCGCAAGAGGGCGAGCATGCCGCGGGCTGGCTGTTCGCCTTCCGGGATCCGAAGATTTCGAAGGCGGTGCTGGCAATCCACAGTGATCCGGGCGCCCCGTGGACCGTGACGAAGCTCGCCGAAACGGCGGGAATGTCCCGCTCAAGGTTCGCCGAGCGTTTCAGCAGAATAACCGGGTCCTCGCCTCTCGACTATGTCTTGCGCTGGAGAATGCTTCTGGCTCAAGATTGGCTGCGGCATCGGGAGCCTGTCCCTGCCATCGCGGCGAGGCTCGGATACGCATCGGAGGCCGCCTTCCGGACCGCGTTCAAGCGACTGACGGGTGTTTCGCCGCGACGGTATGCGCAGGGGGTGTTGATTTTCAACCAGAACTGATGGGGTGGAAATCAATAGTCATGGTGACAGCACCCGCGCCGGAACGTCAGGGCGGACTGACTTGCTTTGACTGGACGCCTTGATCCGGATGCCCTGCGGATGTTGTCGTTGTCATAGCGCTCGACCTTGCCGAATGACGGCCATATTTGCCGGGGAGCGCAGCCCATTACGCGCTTGAAGGGCGTGCTGAACGCGCTTTCAGATTCGTAGCCCAGGGACGGGGCGATGATCGAGATCGGATCGCCCGCATGCTCCAGCCGTTCGACGGCCAGCAGCATACGCCATCGCGTCACATATTCCATGGCCGTCGCGCCCGCGACCTGCTTGAAACGTTGAGCAAAAGTGGAGCGGGACATGCCGACATGGTATCCTAGGGACTGCAGGGACCAGCGGCGGGCCGGCTCTGCATGAGTGGCGACGAGCGCCGCACCGATGTTTTCGTCGGCAAGGTCCGCAAACCAACCCGGAGACCCGTCCAGATGCTCGGCCAAGTGAAGGCGCAGGGCCTGGATCAGCATCATATGGGCCAGATCCTGTGCGACCAGATACCCTCCGGGCTGATCGGCCCGCAATTCCTCACGCATCCGCTCGACCGACCATCGCAGGGCGGTCTGCTCGGTCGCGCTGCGGATATGCACGACTGGCGGCAGCATCTTCATCAGATGCCTTGCATGGCGTCCCGAGACCGCGAACTGGCTGCCCAGCAGCGATAGGCCGCCATCGCTATTAGGGTGACCGTCCCGCCGGGCGCTGCCGGAGGAAATGCCATCTTTGCGTTCTGCGGTACCAGACCGGGATCGCTGGTCAGCCGGAAGGGTCGGCCGCTTGGCAACACGAAGCAGTCACCTGCGACCTACCGGATCGTGGACGCCGTTCACCAGCCAGCAACCGCCCGACACGACCGCATAGCATTTGATGCCGTCGGCGCTGAGGTCGAAATGCAATGACCAGTCTCCTCCGGCATCAAAGCCGGAGGACAGATGGCTGCGCGGCCTGAGCAGCAAAAGGACTTCTGAGGGTCCATCGGTGTTCCCGGACGATCTCGTTGATTTCACGGACCCTAAAGCATGGATCGTACCGGATCCATGCTTTACCTGCTTTCGAAGGCGGCGATATTTCTGCCCGACATCAAGGACATATGCAGATTCCCATGACGATGATCCGGTTGGCGGTAAGCGCGATGTACTGTCTGGGGCTGGCGACCCCGCTGTCCGCTCACTACGGGGTCACCGGCGAATACGACGGAGCCGTGCCGATCGTGTTGGCTGGCACGGTCGGCGCCGCAACGTTTCCGCCGCCGTATCCGGTGATCACGATGCAGGTCGATGTCGCCGACCTGCCCAAGGGTCCGCCTGGGCGGCCGGAAAACTATCATGGCGCACCGGTGATCCGGCCCGAAGATCCGGGACAGCGGCATGCCGTGGAACTGGCACCGGCCCGCATGTTCTATGCTCTTGCTGATCAGTTGGAGGTGGGCGACAGCTTGACTGTCGTGGCATTGCGGAACTGCGCGCCACCGCACCAGCTCAGAAGTTCATGGTTGCAGCTCTCAGATGGACCGGTGCTGTCCTATGACGGCGATTGGGCGCCCCTCGTGGACGGCTGTCGGATCGCGATGCTGGAGGCGATCGAAAACCTCGAGGTTGGCGATGGGTTGCGGGGCGCAACTAGGTCGGGAGGCGCTGGACCAGCCGTTCGAGGACGATCCGGGGCGCAGAATGCTGTATCCCAACGGATCGAGCCATCTTCTGTCGACGTCGCTGACCCGTGCAACGGGGCGAACGATGCTGGAAAACGCACAAGCGTGGCTGGGACCGGTCGAAGGCTTCTCGATCGCGGCGTGGGCGCGTGATCCGCAGGGATCTATCTTGGCGGGAACGAGATGGTGATGAGGCCCCGTTCGCTGCTTGCCTTCGGAGAACTGTGCCGTCGGGACGGTCGGAATGCCCGCGGCGTGCAGGTCCTGCCAGCCGGTTGGATCACGCAATGCTGGACCCGCCGGACGTGCTCGCCCTGGAGCGGCGATGGCTGGCTATGGCTGGTTCCTGCGCCGCATGGCCGATGAAGACGTCCGTTACGCATGGGGCTATGGGGGGCAGATACTGTATGTCGCGCCGCACCTTGGTCTGACGGTCGTCATGACATCGGACGACACGCCGCGTTCGACCTCGATCGCCGATCGCAACGACCTGCACGCGCTTTGTGGACAGATCGTCCAAAGCCTTCGTCTGGCCTGTCCACGGCGGCCGACAAGGTTCGGGACCCACCTGCCCTGCGCGGGGCCGCGCAACGGGGAACCCGCAATGATTTCCGGGGCGAAAGGTGTCGCCCGAACCATGCCGGGGCGCTCAGTCCGACGATCTTCGGCACTCTTATCAGGAAGGAAATGCACATGACCGCCTTTACCATCAATGGACGCCCCGTCGAGGTCCAGGCCGAACCAGACACACCGCTTCTTTGGGTCATCCGCAATCACCTCGGCCTGACGGGAACCAAGTTCGGCTGCGGGATCGCGCAATGCGGCGCGTGCATCGTCCATATCGACGGTGCGCCGACACCGTCCTGCGTGACATGGCTGGAGGATGTCGAAGGCCGCGCGGTAACGACGATCGAGGGCCTCTCCGCCGACAGTTCGCATCCGCTTCAGCGGGCCTGGATCGCCGAACAGGTGCCGCAATGCGGCTATTGCCAGTCGGGGCAGATCATGCAGGCCGCAGCGCTGCTGGCCGACAACCCGACCCCGGATCGCCAGGCGATCGTCGATCATATGGATGGCGTGATCTGCAGATGCGGGACCTATCCGCGGATCATCACCGCCATCCAACGCGCTGCGCGCGAGGGCTGAACGATGATGCAAGGGGTGACGAAGACGGCCGCCGGGTTCACGCGGCGCGGGTTTCTGGTGGCGCTTGGCGCGTCCGGCCTTGCTATCTGGATTGCGGCACAGCCGTGCCGGGGTGCTTCCGGCATGGTCGAGGATCGGGGTGAGGGGCTGACACCGAATACCCGGATCACCATCGCAATGATGGAACGGTGACACTTGCGTCGCCCAGTGCCGAGATGGGGCAGGGGGTCATGAACGCAAGCCCGCTCTTGATCGCCGAGGACATGGATGCCGACTGGAGCCGGGTGCGCGTGACACAGGCCCTGCCGACATGGCCCATGGCAATGCCGAATTCGGAGGCGTGCAGTTGACCGGCGGCAGCACGACGATTCCGGTCTATTACATGGCATTGCGTCTGGCCGGTGCGCAGGCACGCATGATGCTGCTGGCCATGGCCGCCCGGATGCCGGATGTGCCACCCGCCAGCCTGACGACCGGCCCGCACCGCGTCGTGCATGCCGCCTCGGGCCGGACTCTTGATTACGGCGAGATCGCAGGCGCGGGCCAGCTGCCGGATCAAGTGGCGCAAGCAACCGAGGCCGACCTGAAACCGGTCGCGGCGTTCCGCTTTATCGGACGCACCGAAATCGCTCGCATCGACGTGCCCGCCAAGGTCGGCGGCAGCGCTGCCTATGGCCTCGATATCGATCTGCCGGACATGCTGCACGGCGTGGTTCTGCGATCCCCAGTTCAGGGCGAGATCCCCGAGGCCGGCGACCGGCGCGCGGCGGTGGTGCCCGGCGTTCGCTGCCCTATGGGGTCGCGTCATTGCCGAGAGTTCGAGGCGGTGCTTCGCGCGCGTCCGCCACTGAACGGTGCCACCATGACAGGTCCGGGTCAGGGCATGGCCCTGGTCCTGTCGCATCCAGTCCTGTCGAGTCTGGTCCTGTCTTGCCGGGCCGTGCGCCGCCGGATCAATGACTGTGCCCCAGGCGCGGAAGAGCCGTCACGAGGGTTCCGATCAGACGATCGCCAACAACACGCGGACGGTACAGCATGGACGGTCCCCGTCTTGGACGGCTACCCAGAATTGAGACGGGGGCACAGGTTCCCATCGCAAAAAGGATGTCGGTCAATGAACATTGCATCAGTCGGTGCGGACGCCCCGCCGGCTCATCATCTGGCACTTATCATCGCCTTGATGGGGTGCCTCCTTTACGCACCGGCGGCATCTGCGCAGGACGCCGATGGACAGCGTCTTTTCCAGCAGCGTTGCGCCACCTGTCATGGCCGGGCGTCAGGCGAGAACCGCGTCGGTCCGCATCTGGCAGACCTGATTGGCCGGTCCGCAGGCAGTGTGCAGGGCGCCCGCTATTCCCCTGCGATGCGGCAATCAGATCTGACATGGACCGCTGAAACGCTAGAACAGTTTCTGGCCTCACCGCGTCAGGTGGTTCCCGGCACCACCATGACTGTCAGTCTGCCGAACCCCAATCAGAGGGCGCAGGTGATCGCTTACCTTGAAAGTCTGTCGGCAGGTGAAGGTACAATGGAATGATCTTGTGCATGACCGACCCGCAACTGTCCGAGATGGGGCAGCCCTGGAACGGCAAGCAGTACCTGCCTGCGCAACATCACCGGATCATGCCGCAGGTCGCGCGGTCGCGCCGCCCGATCGCAGGCGTGGCGGCTGTTGCCGAAGGCCCGGCCCGATCGTCAGCCCTTGCAGCCCGCAAGGGGACCAGCACATGAACAGTCGTCTTTTGACGCGCCGCAGCTTTTGCTTCGTCTCGGGCGGAATGGGGGTGGCGGTGGCGTTCGGTGTTCCGCCCATGGCCGCATTGCCCGCGACCATGGCGGATGCCGCGACGGTGAATAACGGGTTTCGGCCCAATGTCTGGGTGACGATCGACGCCGATGGAACGATCACGATCACCTGTCCGGGATCCGAGATGGGTCAGGGCGCCATGACCGTGCTTCCGCTGCTTGTGGCCGAAGACATGGACGCCGATTGGGACAGGGTTCGCATTGTTCAGGCCCCGGCTGACGAAGCGGTCTTTGGAAATCCCGGACGTGGCGGGCGGCAGCTGACCGGCGGCAGCGAAACGGTCTGGGGGTATTACGAGACACTCCGCCTTGCCGGAGCCCGGGCCCGGATGGCAATCCTTGCCTCGGCCGCCAGCATGCTGGAAGTCCCGATCGGCGCGCTGCACACGACCCCGAACCGGGTCGTGCATGAGGTAAGCGGACGATCGCTCGACTATGGTCAGGTGGCCGCTGCCGGTTCCATCCCGGAACACGTGCCAGAGGTCGCGCTGACCGACCTGAAGCCGCTTTCGGAATGCCGGTATATCGGCAGGCTGGATCTGAACCGGGTCGATATCCCGTCCAAGGTAAACGGAACGGCCGTCTTCGGCACCGATATCCGGCTGCCCGACATGCTGTATGGGGCGATCCTGCGCGCGCCTGTCAGAGGCGAGGCACCCCGATCGGTCGAAAGCGCCGACGCATCGGCCGTGCCCGGCGTGATGCGTATCGTCACGCTTGGTCACGGCGTGGGGATCATCGCCGAAACGCACGAGGCAGCCATCCGGGCCCGGGATCTGCTGCAGGTCTCGTGGACGACTGGTTCGCGGCTGCGTGGATACTCGACCGAGGCCGCGCTGGAAAGTTTCCGGACCGCAAGTCGCGATCTGTCGATCAACGGCGTGTCGGAACAGATCGGGTCCGATGCGCAATCCGCGATCGCCGGAGCGACAAGGATGTTTGAATACGATTATCTCAGCGAACATGTTTATCACGCGACGATGGAGCCGATGACGGCCACCGCGAAAGTCGACGGCGATCTGGTCGAGATCTGGGCACCGACCCAGGGACCTGCCGCCAGTCAGCGTTTCGCGGCCGAGGCTGCCGGGACGACGCCCGAGCAGGTTACGGTCCACACGACCCTGATCGGCGGCGGGCTTGGCCGCAAGGCCGAAGGAGATTTCATCATCGACGCCGTCCTTCTTGCCCGCGAGGTTCAGGGTCGCCCCGTCAAGGTCATCTGGAGTCGCGAAGAAGATGTCAGGAATTGCCAGTATCGGCCATTGACGGCGCAGCATGTTCGTGTCGGTCTTGATGACTCGGGTGCAATCGTCGGCTGGCACCATCGGATCGCCGCTGAATCCGTGTTTGCCCGGACGGTGCCGGCGGTTCTGGACAGTGCAGGAGGCATGGACAGCGTGGTTGTGGAAGGCGCCCATCTGAACTATGATATTCCAGCCCATCAGATCCAGTTTCTGCAGCAGGACAGCGGACAACAGGTCGGGTTCTGGCGCGGTGTCGGTGTCGGCTATACGCGGTTCTGCATCGAAGCGGTCGTGGATGAGATTGCCGCCGAGGTCGGAAAGGATCCGCTGGCGCTGCGTCTGGACCTTCTGGCCAACGAGCCGCGGGCGCTCGATGTGCTTCGCGAGGTGGCCCGGATGGCAGAGTGGGACCGCCCGAGGCAGGACCGCGCCTTGGGTCTTGCCTATTCCGCCATGTGGGCGCATTGCGCGCAGATCGTGGAAGCATCCCTTGATCGCCAGACCGGCCAAATCCGCGTCCACACTGTGTGGTGTGCTGTCGATGCGGGGATTGCCATCCAGCCCCGCAACATTGAGGCGCAGATCATGGGGGCAATTGTGCACGGGGCCAGCCACGCCCTTTTCGAACAGATCCGGATCGTTTCCGGCGAAGTCCAAGAAAGCAATTTCGACACCTACCGCGTCATGCGCATGTCGGAAGCGCCCGAAGTTCATGTGCGGATTCTGCAGTCGCCCGGCGCTGCCCCGGCAGGGATCGGCGAGGTGGGACTGCCGCCTGTCGCACCGGCCATCGCGAATGCTGTCGCGCGGCTGACAGGCGGCGCGCGGCTGCGTCATTTGCCTTTCCTGCCCGAACGGGTTCTGGCTGCGCTGAACCGCACAGAGATCGTGACGGAATAGCCCCATCTCTTATGGGCCGTCCTTCACCCGTCTCGATCAGGGAGGCGGCGCCGGACAGCGGCGGTTGATGTCCAGCCGAACTCGGCCGGGGGGCACCAGTCCACCGCGAAAACGGATGTCGCGCAGGGTCATCCTGTTCCTTGACCGCGCGCGCCTTTTTGGCGCGCCGATGCTGAGGATCTCGATGATGCGCCGCAAGCCCTGCCGGATACTTTGAACGGCGACCTCAAGCTGCTTATCGAAACCGTCATTGCACAGAAGAAAACGTCCGCACGCATCTGCCGCTGACGCTGGCCCTGACGGCCATCCTCGTCGTGCCGGTCAATGTGCTGACGGTCCGACGCATCGCCAGTCCGCTGCGGCAGCTGACCCGGGCGGCCACAACCTGCTGGGGCGCGGCAAGGCGGTCGCGCTGCTGGACGTGCGGGGTCCGCAGGATACCCGACGCACCGCATGATTTCCTGGACGGCAGGATCGCTCCAACTGAAAGGTATCAGAGACTCTATCTAGATAACTGAAGGGAACGGATCGCCTGCTCATACCTTCCGATACGCAGCGCCTTCCGGACGGCGCGTTCTCTACGCCGCCAATCTTGGCACCACCAGTTCGATCAATCGCAGGACTGGTGGTTTGCGCCCTCCCGCAGCCAACGACACTTGCGAACCTTCCATAGACCCCGCCGCGGAGGCTTTTGCATTCGTGTTGCCATTCCGCAGGGATCGTCTGGTGTGCGCCGCCGCAGCTATGGCTTGGCACCCCTCTCCGAAAGGACTTGGTAGTGGGCCCGGCCGGTCACTCAGCCGCGAAGTTCTCGGCCGGGTAGGGTGCCCGGGCCGCGACGAGGCGGTGGAGGGCCTCTGGACGGATGTGAGTATACCGCCGCAGCATTTTCCAGTCCTTGTGCCCGGTTACCAAGGCGACCTGTTCGATGGAGAGGCCCATCTCGAACAGGCGACTGGTGCCTTCGTGGCGCAAGTCATGAAAGTGCAGGTCTTTCACGCCAACATCGGTGCAGGCACGGCGGAATGCGGTGCCGACGGACCTTGAGTTGTAGGGGAAGATCGGGCCCTTCGCCTTCTCAAGGTGCTTGGCTTGCGCCATGACCAGTGCCCATGCGTCGAACCCGGTGGCAGCAAATAGTGGTATCCGTTGGTCGTTCCCGGCCTTGTTGCGCGGGTCCTTGCGGTCGCGGATCAGCAACATGCGGCGGTCGATGTCGAGGTCGCTCCATTCGACCCGGCAGATTTCGTCCAGCCGCAGGGCGGTGGCAATGGCGAACTGTACGATACGCGTCATGGGCATCGTCAGACGCGCGTTCTCGTCAAAGCATCGAAAGAGTCGGCTCAACTCGGCTGTCGTCGGGCGGCGGTCACGCTCGACGCCCTTGCCGATCAGTCCAAGGCGTTTGAGCGCAACGCGGGCCAAGTCTACTCCCTCTGGTGAGATCTCCAGCCCATGGACAGCCGCTGCATGGGTCAGGATCATCTTGATGACGCCAATATCGATGCCCAAGGTCACAGGGCCGGCGCCCTGATCTGCACGTTTCCGGCCATATTCGATCAGTTTGTGGCGATCGAGGTGCCCGATCTTCTCCTTGCCGAGGTCGCGCTTCAGCGTCGCAAGAGTGGCTTCCTTGCTTCTGCGGGGAGGTTTCCCTACGGCACACATATCGGTTATATGAAGGTCAACCAGGTCACCGAAAGTGTGCAGGCGGGCAACGGACGATCGGTTGGGCGGCAGTCCCTGATCGACCAGGGTCTCGGCTTGACGCGCCCATTTCTGGGCGTCGTCACGGCGCAGGAAAGTCTCGCTCGCGTAGCGGCCCTTTCGTCTGATCTGGACCCGGTAGGCACCGGAGGGAAGCTTGGTGATCGAGGCCATTTTCGTGTGCGCTATATGTGCAGTGAGTCGTCGTAGAAGGGGATATTCGGGGATATCAGGGCGTAGTCCGGAGTAGGGGCAAACTGGATCAACGGATTGAAGATACAAGAAAAAATATGGAAAATCAATCGCATAGACTGTCCGTGGCGCCCATGATGGACTGGACCGACCGCCACTGCCGGTTCTTCCACCGGCAGCTGTCGCAGCACGCGCTCCTTTACACCGAGATGGTCACGGCTCCCGCCATCCTTCACGGCCCCCGTGCGCGCCTTCTGGACTTCGACCCCGCCGAACATCCCGTCGCGCTGCAGCTTGGCGGCGCCGATCCGGCGGAGCTGGCCGAGGCGGTGCGGATCGCGGCCGACTGGGGCTATGACGAGATCAACCTCAACTGCGGCTGCCCGTCCGACCGGGTGCAATCGGGCTGCTTCGGCGCGGTGCTGATGGAGAGCCCCGCGCTGGTCGCCGACTGCGTGGCGGCCATGATCGCGGCCGCGCCGGTCGACGTGACGGTGAAATGCCGGATCGGCGTCGATGACCAGATCCCCGAGGAGGTGCTGCCCCGCTTCCTCGAAACAGTCAGCGCCGCCGGGGTCCGCCGCTTCACCATCCACGCCCGCAAGGCCTGGCTGCAGGGGCTGAGCCCCGCCCAGAACCGCACCGTCCCGCCGCTAGATTACCCGCTCGTCATCGCCATGAAGCGCGCCTTCCCGCATCTGCACCTGTCGATCAATGGCGGCATCGGCACGCTGGCGGAGGCAGAGTCGCTATTGGCGACAGGCCTTGACGGCGCGATGATCGGCCGCGCCGCCTATCACGAGCCCTTCGCGATCCTGGCCGCGGCCGACCCGCGCATCTATGGCACCGGCACCGCCGCCGATCCCTACACGGTGCTGGACGCGATGCGCCCCTATATCGACCGGCATCTTGCCACCGGCGGCAAGCTGCACCAGATCACCCGGCACATGCTGGGCCTGTTCCACGGCCGCCCCGGCGCGCGCGGCTGGCGCCGGGTGCTCTCGGAACGCGTCTCCACCCCCGGCGCCGGGCTCGAGGTGCTCGACGCGGCGCTGGAGCCGCTGCGGGCGGCGGCTTGAGCCGATTGTCACACGACAACTGATTCCGTCAGTCTTTTCCCGGCCCACCGGCTGAACCATCCCGTCAGAGTGCCAATGCCGCGATGCAGAGTCGCGCCGTGCTGCGCTGCGGAACCCTGTGGTCGATCAAGAAGAAATCAACCCCGCAACCTGTCCCCTGCATGGGCATTTTACCCCCCGGCTTCGGTTGACCGCGCCGGGGCGGGGGAGTAAACGGGCTGCAGCCGGAACTGCGCGACCAGCGTCGCGTCACGAGGGAGCCACCAGTGGACAATCTGCTGCGAGAATACCTTCCCATCCTCATTTTCCTTGGAATGGCCATCGCGCTTGGCCTGGTGCTGATCCTTGCTGCCGTGATCATCGCGGTGCGCAATCCCGACCCGGAAAAGGTTTCGGCCTATGAATGCGGGTTCAACGCCTTCGACGACGCGCGGATGAAGTTCGACGTGCGCTTCTACCTGGTGTCGATCCTGTTCATCATCTTCGATCTCGAAGTCGCCTTCCTCTTCCCCTGGGCAGTCGCCTTCGGCGGGCTAAGTGAGACGGCGTTCTGGTCGATGATGGTGTTCCTGGGCGTGCTGACTGTCGGCTTCGCCTACGAATGGAAGAAGGGGGCGCTCGAATGGGAGTGATTGCCACAGGCGTTCAGACCGGGGGCGTCCAGACCGGCGCCCATACCGCGGGCGCCGACAAGGAAGTCACCACGGCCGCGCTCAACCGCGACCTGCAGGACAAGGGCTTCCTGCTCACCTCGGTCGAGGATGTCATCAACTGGGCGCGCAACGGCTCGCTGCACTGGATGACCTTCGGTCTGGCCTGCTGCGCCGTCGAGATGATGCACACCTCGATGCCGCGCTATGACCTTGAACGCTTCGGCACCGCGCCCCGCGCCAGCCCACGCCAGTCGGACCTGATGATCGTCGCCGGCACGCTGACCAACAAGATGGCCCCGGCGCTGCGCAAGGTCTATGACCAGATGCCAGAGCCGCGCTACGTGATCTCGATGGGCTCCTGCGCCAATGGCGGCGGCTATTACCACTACAGCTATTCGGTGGTGCGTGGCTGCGACCGGATCGTCCCGGTCGACATCTACGTGCCCGGCTGCCCGCCCACGGCCGAGGCGCTGCTGTACGGTATCTTGCAGTTGCAGCGGAAAATCCGCCGCACCGGCACCCTCGTCCGCTGAGGAGCGCGCCCATGTCCGAAGCCCTGACAGAACTTGCCGGCTACATCGAAAGCCGCCGCGGCGATGCCGTCGTCTCCACCGAGATCGCCTTTGGCGAGCTGACGGTGACCGCGACGCTGGCGGGCCTGACCGGCCTGATGGATTTCCTGCGCAGCGACCCGACCTGCGCCTTTTCGTCGCTGGTCGACATCACCGCGGTGGATTACCCGGCGCGGCCGGAACGCTTCGACGTGGTCTATCACCTGCTGTCGATGTACCGGAACCACCGCGTCCGCGTGAAGGTGGCGATCCGCGAAGAGGATATGGTGCCCTCGATGATCGGCATCCATCCGGCCGCGAACTGGTTCGAGCGCGAGGTGTTCGACATGTTCGGCATCCTCTTCTCGGGCCATCCCGACCTGCGCCGCATCCTGACGGACTATGGCTTCCGCGGCTTCCCGCTGCGCAAGGACTTCCCGACGACCGGCTATACCGAGGTCCGCTATGACGAGGCGCAGAAGCGCGTCGTCTATGAACCCGTGTCGCTGCCCCAGGAATACCGCCAGTTCGACTTCATGTCCCCCTGGGAGGGCGCGCAATACGTGCTGCCGGGCGATGAGAAATCCAAGGACGCGGGGGCAAGGGCGTAACGTGACCGGCCAGCCGACACTCCTGTTCTGCGTGGGCGCGACCAAGGCCGGGACCTCCTGGCTCTATCGCTATCTGCACGCGCATCCAGAGTGCCGGATGCGGTCGATCAAGGAACTGCATTTCTTCGATACCGTCGATTTCAACGATTACGATCACCAGTTTTCCACCTATGCCCGGCTGCGCAGCGACCTTGCGCTGCGGCTGGCCGGGGCAGGGGAATGGCGCGCGGGCAACCTGCAGCGGCAGATCGACGACGTGGATGAGATCGTGGCCGCGCTGGCGCTGGCGCAGGCGGGGGAGATGGACGGCGCGGTGCGCGCCTACCGCGACTACCTCTTTGCCGCGGCGCGGGATGCAAGGCTGGTGGGCGACATCACCCCCGGCTATGCCCTGCTGTCCGAGGCGCGGCTGGCGATGATGGCGGGCATCTCGCCCGCGGTGCGGGTGCTGTATCTCATGCGCGATCCGCTGGACCGGCTCTGGAGCCATGTGCGGATGCAGGCCAAGCGCCAGTTGCGCGCCGGCGAAGAGATCGGCCTGAAATCGCGCCGGGTGCTGAACCGGGTGGTACGGCGCGGGCTGGAAACGCATGTCCAAAGCCGCGGCGACTATTGCGGCACGATCCAGCGTCTGCAGGCGGCGGTGCCGCCGGCGCAGCTGATGATCGAGTTTTCGGAACGGCTGCTGACCGAGGCCGGCCTGCGCCGCCTTTGCGCCTTCCTCGGCATCGGCTACCGCGAGGCCGATACGTCGGAGCGCGCGCATGAGGGCGTGAAGCTGGCGATCGACCCCGGCCAGCGGGTCGATGCACAGGCGTTTCTGGCGCCGCAATATGACTTCGTGGAACAGAATTTCGGCCCGCTTCCGCTTGAGTGGCAGGCCAACAGGGCGGAGGTCCGGATATGATGGATGGCAGCTTCGACGACGCGCTGACCGGCGAGCAGAAGATCCGCAACTTCAACATTAACTTCGGCCCGCAACACCCTGCGGCACATGGAGTTTTGCGTCTGGTGCTTGAACTGGACGGCGAGATTGTCGAACGCTGCGACCCGCATATCGGCCTGCTGCACCGCGGGACCGAAAAGCTCATGGAATCGCGGACTTACCTGCAGAACCTGCCGTACTTTGACCGGCTGGACTATGTGGCCCCGATGAACCAGGAACACGCCTGGTGCCTCGCCATCGAGCGCCTCACCGGCACCGTGGTTCCGCGCCGGGCCAGCCTGATCCGGGTGCTGTTCTGCGAAATTGGCCGCATTCTCAACCACTTGATGAACGTCACCACGCAGGCGATGGACGTCGGCGCGCTGACCCCGCCGCTCTGGGGGTTCAAGGCCCGGGAAGAGCTGATGGTGTTCTACGAACGCGCCAGCGGCGCGCGGCTGCACGCGGCCTACTTCCGGCCCGGCGGCGTGCATCAGGACCTGCCGCCCAAGCTGATCGACGATCTTGAGGATTGGGCGAAGGCCTTCCCGGCGCTGCTGGACGACATTGACGGGCTGCTGACCGAGAACCGCATCTTCAAGCAGCGCAACGTCGATATCGGCGTGGTCAAGGAAGAGGATATCCTCACCTGGGGCTATTCTGGCGTGATGGTGCGCGGATCGGGGCTTGCCTGGGATCTGCGGCGCAGCCAGCCCTATGAATGCTATGACGAATTCGACTTCCAGATCCCGGTCGGCACCAATGGTGACTGTTTCGACCGCTACCTGTGCCGGATGCAGGAGATGCGCGAGTCGACCAGCATCATCTTGCAGGCGCTGAAGATGCTGCGCGCCGAGCCGGGCGACATCCTGGCCCGTGGCAAGATCACCCCGCCGAAACGCGGCGACATGAAGCGCTCGATGGAAAGCCTGATCCACCACTTCAAGCTCTATACCGAGGGCTTCCACGTTCCCGCCGGTGAGGTTTATGCCGCGGTCGAGGCGCCCAAGGGCGAATTCGGCGTCTATCTTGTGGCCGATGGCACCAACAAACCCTACCGCGCCAAGATCCGCGCGCCGGGCTATCTGCACCTGCAGTCGATGGACTGGATCGCCAGCGGCCACCAGCTGGCCGACGTGTCGGCGATCATCGGCACGCTGGACGTGGTGTTCGGGGAGATTGACCGCTGATGCCCGCCCTCTGGATGCCCGCCCTTTCACAAATTTTGACCGCACGCCGCGCGGTCCCCCTGACCGGAGCCGCCTGCTGATGCTTCGCCGCCTGTATCATGACCAGCCCGCCGGCTTTGCCTTCACCCCTGCGAACCTTGCATGGGCGGAAGGGCAGATCACCAAATACCCCGCCGGCCGTCAGGCCAGCGCAATCATTCCGCTGCTGTGGCGCGCGCAGGAGCAGCAGGGCTGGCTGACCCGTGCCGCCATCGAGCATGTCGCCGACATGCTGGGGCTGGCGCATATCCGGGCGCTGGAAGTGGCGACCTTCTACTTCATGTTCCAGCTGCAACCCACGGGAAGCATTGCACATATCCAGATCTGCGGCACCACCAGCTGCATGATCTGCGGCGCCGAGGATCTGATCGCGGTCTGCCGCGACAAGATCAACGCGCGGCCCTACACGCTGTCGGCCGATGGCAAGTTCACCTGGGAAGAGGTCGAATGCCTTGGCGCCTGCGCCAATGCGCCCGCCGCCCAGATCGGCAAGGACTATTACGAGGATCTGACGGCGGACCAGCTGCGCAGCCTGCTGGACGATCTGGCCTCGGGCCTTGTGCCGGTGCCCGGCCCGCAGAACGGGCGTTTCTCGTCGGAACCCGCAAGCGGACTGACCAGCCTCAAGTCCGATGACAGCGGCCGCACCCGCTATAACGCCAGCGTGCAGCTGGCGGTGGATCTGGGC